>JACCDP010034967.1_pt1 | contig 13486 bp, 21 predicted proteins | sample 7445841 | NCBI WGS metagenome assembly JACCDP01 (sample SAMN15323441, study PRJNA562643) | freshwater metagenome | isolation source: river surface water | place: USA:Blue River Watershed | collected 2017-08-17
AGCAGGACGAACACCCCGCCAGCTATCGACAACCCTTTTGACACGATCGTCGGTAGGCGAAATGTACTCGCCCTCCCTAATCCAATGATGATGTACATCAAGAACGACAGGTACAATATCAGCCAGGCCCAAGCAAGTATCCAGCCCATGGCTTATTTCTTCGTTCTCAAATGTAATACAACTGCGGGCTTCGGGGCTGAGTCTCGAATACGAGCGTCGGGCACCGGCTGCACCGGCTTTACCTGATATGTGTACGTTGATTTTAAAATCCTGGAAGGATTTGCCATAACCCATCCATCTGGCCATGTCAGCATGATATTCAAACTCCTCTATACTTCTATTTACTATTTCTTCCGACTCTGAACCCAGCACACAAAACTGGCCAGGATGGAACGATAAGCGTACATCTAGTCTACGGGCAGTTTCACCTATGGGTGCAAATATACGTTCTAGATGGTCTTGTATCTCTCTGCGTTGCCACCAGGCCTTCCAGTCCTTCTCAGTGTAACCCTGTAGCATTTCGCTACCCAAGCGTACCATTCTACGATTGGGTGGTAACGTGGCCACACGCTCAATCAGCTTGACCGCGGCTGTGGTATTGTGATTCATGATGTCCCACTGACGCTGTTCTGCTTCCTCAGGATGCTCACGCAACCAACGCATGGTAGTTGAACGCCCGTTAAGGTCCCGATCTTTTGCATTGACTTTCATGCCACCACATTCGCTGGGGTCATTGAGCCATTTGCAACAGAAACCAATACGTTTTAGATTAGTGGACAAGATATTCCTCAAATTCCCAGTAAGTGCTTCCACGTGCTTCTGCGGCCTGGATGGCCTGTTCAAATCCTGCATCTGCTGGATCCAAACATTTTAAATCAATGGCTGCATCAAGTACCTGTAATATGGCCACACCGGCTTCGTGCTGATCTGTGTTGAGCAGGCTTTCACCTATCTCGATCAGTTCATCCATTACTGTGTCCAACTGTTCCGTGGTCAGATCTTCTAGACGCACACGATCTTCTAAAAAGTCTTTGATTAATTTTTCCGAATCTGTCATTTCATCTCCATGATGTGTTTGATAACCGCCTGGGCATCTTTGTATTTACTGGCTTCCACAGCCTGCTCCAGGTAATCAAACTGCATGGTATGTAAGTGATCCAAGAATTCTTGTATGTCCTTTTTGGGAATAGTGTAGCGTATGCTATACAAGGGTTCGTCAGGCTTTTCCATTTGATTCCTCCGTTACGATAATTTCAACATGGTCATACAGGTTGGTACACTCTTTCATTTCTTCAGCGGTCTGATCTGCACTCCAGATATCGTAGCACAGTTCGTGCCGGCATTCTCTGCCGTCTTTGTAGCCTATCACTGTGATCATCTAAATTTCTCCTGAGACTGTTCCTGTAGCCACTGCTCTTTAGGTATGATTTTTCCATCTATCTTGATCATAGGCTTGCCGGTGTCTTCGTCAATGAATTCCAGTACCCAGCCATCCTCGAGTTCACCCGGGCATAATTCATTCATGCACCGCAGGTAACCCACAGCCGCATGAATAGCAAAATACAGCATGGCAAGGGCAAGCCATATACGCCAAAAATACATGTTATCCTTGTACAAAAACTTCAACGGTCTGTATGTGTTTCACAAACTCATCGTAGGTCATTAAACTATACGGGCTATGGTTGTAAAAGTCAACCGGCATTTTGATACGCCGTGTGCCTTGGTAGCACTCGTGAAAGGTTTTGATATTGTCTGGTTCAACATCATCCCAGGTCTGATAGGTATAGCCGTTGTGTTCGAAATGTATGTGCATGATCACTCCTTGAAATACACAGTAAAGGCACGAGCATTGGATTTGAGAGTGTCGTGCTCGGGACGATGTGGCCCACGATAGCGGATACGCACCTGATAACCCAGTTGTCGTAGTCCTTCACGCACAGCATCCACACGATCTATGGGCACCATTCTCAAATTGGGATATTCCTTGACGGTACGATACAGCACTGGTAACCCAGCTATGAAAGCCTCGGTTACCAGATCACCGTGGTGATAGTGCATGTTGGTATTTTTAGTTTGCTTCATAAACGGCACGCAGTTTTTTCATAAACTCGGCACGCACCTTAGCGGCTTCTTTGGGCGTCAATGGCTTGTCAAAGTCTGCGGCTGTAACTGTAGAAGCCTTGACCTTGACGTTTTTGGCTACTACAGTTTTTGGCTTTTTGACGGCCTTGGGTTTGGCAAACGGATTGTCATCGTTGGCAACACTGACCAACAGGGCCAAAACATCTTCGCGACCGTTGGCAAAGTTGGTAGCAATCAATCGCTTGGCAGCTTCACTCTTGGTCATTTCACCGTTGAGAAAACGCATTTCGACTTCGGTGTCGCCTAATTTTTGTAGTTGGGTAATGCGGTTGGCATTCTGGGCACCACGGAATTTTAACTCGCCATTCACACGGCTAACACCAGCAAAACTAATCAATTTTGACATACCAGCTCCTTATTAGTTACTATACATATATTATAGCATTTTGGGAATTTCGAGTCAACCACTGTAAGTCATTGATTTATAACAGTTTATACAGCAAACCCGTGGTGTATATGCTTAATAAACCGGCATTTACCGTGATCATGGCACGATCCCGTATCAAAACGGCCCAGATCAGGAACAAAAAACTACCGGTATTTAGGACTATGGCACTGAGTGGATATATGTCTACACTGGCAAAAACAGCACCGGACAAGGTTACCACAGTGGCCACCCACTTGATGTAAAATGCTATTGGTTGATTCATACTGCTATTATAGCATTTTGTGAATTTTGGGTCAACCGTTTAATGTAGCGTGGTATTGTCTAATTGTGCGGGATCAGTGATACCAAATATCTTGAGAATACGCTGAATTCGTTTGTGGGTTTTGAAAGGTAACGTATCGGGCAGAAACACTGACTTTAGTTCACCGTTGGGGCCTACTATAAAACCATAATCATCTTCGGTTATTTCTGTGTCAAAAACATCATCGATCGTGACTTCTTGATCTTGGGCTAATTTGCTCATTGCTCTGCTCCCATCGTTTAATATATTTAACGGCTTGTTTTTTTAGTTTTAGTACTACTTTTGGATCGTCACGAAAATGACGCTGGTACAAACGATAGGTTTTGGTGCGTTCCATGCTACGATTGTAAACTATCATTTCCGAACACACATTGAAAGCGTGTGCCTGTATTTCGTCTTCACACCCCAGATAGTCTTGCATGCTTTCGGCATAGTATAAATTGGTACGCTCTCGATATCCTGGCCCATTTCTATAGCCACGTTGTCGACTATACCACCGATGCAGGTATTCGTGCGTGACCACATCTGCGATATGAAAGGCCAAATGATTCCAATCTCTGCTGTTGATCGTGCAAGATTTTTCTTTGGTGGGATAAGTCAAAGTAATGGTAATACAGGGTTCATCTTGTTCGTCATCCACACAGCGATATTCTCCACCAATCCAAAAATTTCCTGGAGCTACCCGACTGTTACGTCGAGTTTGGAACTGCAACTGCGGATCACGAAACTGCATCCTAATCAGGTGAGTCAATCCCTCGGGCGTGTACCGCTTGCCGCGATGTCTAACAGCAATACTGCTGATACGCCTGAGGGTTTCAACAAACATTTATTTGAACAGGATCAAGGCCATTATGACTGCTTGAACAATAAATCCTGTGCCAATGGTGATGATATTGAACATGTCTTTGAGTATGATGGCCCGACCAAACAACAACACCAGTCCGGCCCACATAAACAACACCACATCAATGGGTGGAGTCTTATCGCTCAAGCCTGTGAGCAGAGCTAGTAAGCTGGGTATGGTTGCACAGTGGATTACTATGGGTGCCAACCAACCTAGAGTATCGGCACTGAGCTGACCAAAGTGCTGGCTAAAGAATCGGCTGATGGCCGGTTTGATATTGTTGATAAAGTTCATTTGTTCTCTCTATAAAAAATATGACGACCAATTTTGCCCACCTGTGGTTTACCCCAACGAGGATTCACATAGTCGGCGTGATAGTACATGGCATCTTTCATGCCAGGCAAGCGGAAGTTTTCCAAAAGAACTTTTTTGGCCACTTCTTCGCTTTCGCGATAGTGTGCTGTGTAGATGGGTTTGATTTGACTGACACCATCACAGGTCCAAGAGAATTGGCACACCACTTTTTCCATGATGACGTTCTTCTTGTAAACCACATCACATACACCACGACCAAAGCGTCCATCTTCCACACGATTCATAGTGACCTGGGCCACAGCAACCTTGCCTTCAAATGGCTCAGTGGCAGCTTCGTGATAGATGTTACGGGTCAAGCATTCCAACTGCTTGGTACGCTCAGCCACGCTGGTAAACCCTTGGCGATAAACTTCATTGTTGGCCTTGAGAGTTTGTAGTTTGGTATTGGTCACAACTACCACAACAGCAACCAATGCCATAAAGCAAATTAAACGCATTGATGTTTTTGCTAGTTGAACAGCATCAAGGTGTTTAATCTTATCCAAAATTGCGATCATATAATTCCTCCTTTTTTGGACTTCGTAGTTCTATTTAAGTATCAGGATTATCAGTAATACTACTATATTAGTGAGAAAAAGTCAAGGTAAGTATCGTTCAAACCAAAAAAACAGTGGTTAAAACCCTACTTATTCTGGGATAAGTATGTAGTTAATGGCACATTTTGGGCTTGACTTTGGTAGATTTTGAGTCTGGGGTCTGGATTGTTATAGATATTCACGCCCACTGAATTTAAAGCCCGGGTATTCAGTGTCTCGGCAACCACGGCTCGAATCGAGTCACCGGCTGCGTCATTGGTTATGATATTGGCAAAAAATTGATAACCTTCAGTTGAAGTTTTGTCACTGGCCACTTGTCCAATGGTTTCGGCAAAACTCAAAAGTCCCAAGGTAGTCCCAGTCGCGAACACCACACCAGCACGATTTAGATTGGCCACTTCGGTTGAGATACGATTTAACATTTGATACCATCCGTTGTTGCAAGACGCAACAGCTTCGGCCAATACTCCGGTGGTGGGCAATGAACTCAGGGCCGAATTTACCGCGGTCACATTTGACGTGATAATTGAAAATGGCAACAACAACAATGGATTGGGCGGTGTCCCATCTCCGGCGCCCGGACTGCTTTCAGGAATCTCCGACGCCAGATATGCGTTGTAGGCATTGCTGTAATCAACAATGGCTTGATTCAAACTACTCAGTGATGTGGTGATACCGGCCTGAGAAGCCAACGTATTATAATTAGAATTTATAGTGTAAAATTTGTTGGTATAAGGATCTCCAGCACAGGCACCCAAGTAATCAATCATCACAGGATTGCCCAAGGCTCCAGAGCCTGTGCCAAATTGATTGTTCAAGGTAGTAACAGTATTGCTATAAAGTATGTTGGTGTTGGCTCCTGTGGGTAGGTACGACAGGGCCGGAGTTTCCAAGGATAGTAAAAATGTGCTCATTTCTGCCCAAGATCTAAATCTAGCTTGTCCTAATTTTTTTCCAAGATACTGACCAAATTCTTCGAATGTGCGTATGCCCAAGGTACCCAATGCTGTGTATAAATCTGCTGAAACAACTTTTTTAAAGTCAAGATAATCAGCCAAGGACAATAGTTGGTTGACGCTGTTACTACTGGTTGTTATATTCGCAGCCGTGGCAATTATGGCCAAATTACTGCCTGTCACAGTTTTGTAAATGTTTAGGACCACGGTGGGGCTGCTGCCAGTAACTGGTTCAGTAGTGACTACTTCAGTTATAGTTGGAAATTCTATTTCACCTACAAAACTAGAAACTGTGACCACGGTGTCTTCTTGCGTGACAGTGGTCCTAACAGAAGGAAAATCGGGTAGGTTGGTAATGTCTAGACCCACTGCCGTAAGTTGATCCGACAGACCATTGATATATCCCAGACCTTGATTTAATATGTTTTGTCCAAACACATAAGGATCACCTATCTTGGTCATGTTGTTGATATCGTACATGGTACCCCAGGTTGATACAACATTGGCGATCAATCTTGCGTTGGTTCCGATACCATTGGTTACCAAGTCAGCGGGGCCTGAGAATCCAATACCAGTATCGGCATAAGTTTTGGATTTTAAAAGATTGATACTACTCACTGTATCAAACACCTGTTGACTATAGCCCTGAGTACGCTGGTATACGTTAGCAAATCCTGTGTATCCGGAGGCAAATGGTAATTGTGCTTGCTTTTTAATAATGCCGCTGACCCCAGTAAGAGTGCAGTTGCTGATCACATTACCGTCAAACGATGAACCAAACACATTTCCCGTGGTGGTATAAATTTTTCCAAGATAGGATATAAAACTACCAGTGGCAATTACAGTATTAGCAGTCCAGGGCGTGATAGAGGCACTTGAAGTAGGAGTTACATTACCTGGATACAGATCTAACAAGAAATGCCCGGATGTTATGGTAGTGCCAATGGTGTTTAATTGAGCGACAATGTTGGCAGTCTGGCTTGATGAAATACCTGCACTAACATAGCAGTTAGCAAATGATGCCAAAGCCGGCTTGGCTTGGTAGGTCGTGATGTTGGCCAGCAAGGCCGGACTGGCACCTAATCCTTGGCTGTTGATAATGCTACTAGTGGCATTGAGTGCTATGGCTGTGGCCATTACACACCTTTGCCCACATAAACATTGGGCGAACCTTGGACCACAAAATGTTGTCCGCAGGTGCAAGGTGCACCTAGCATGGCCACTGGTCGCCATTCCACTAGAATATTAGGAATACCTTCAGCAATCACAGCAGCAGCACACACAGGATTAAAGCCTGGTCCTTTGGGATTGTAAGGATTTCCGTGTATGGTAATTAGTGATCCCACATACGCTACTGGAAGGCCATTGGCATAGACCGTAGGGGCTCCGAGAGCTATCACTCCCGGTGGTGGTGGAAATCCCATTACGCTCGCTGGAATTCCTACTGTGGCTATGGGTACTGCTGACATTAAGTTATGATCCCGCCTTTGGTCACTGGCTGAATTCCTGTGGTAGTTTGTATATAGTGTGCTTCTAACTTGTCTACCACTGGGCTATGCATGATTACATGAGCCTTGCTCAGCGTTATATTAGTATTTATATCCGCAGAAAACAGGCTCTGCATGAGCCCCAGGCCCTGGGCACTAGGTACCACTGTGCAAGGTCGACTTAGCACATACGATTCTGCTGTTTCTTCTACCAATTTGGCAATGGTCTCATCACCATTGACCAGTTTGAAACACACGATACTTCCGGTATCGTAACCTTTTTGAATTAACATGTTTTATCCTTTGAGTTGTTCAAAAAACTCAGCTGATTGTTTAGCCAAGCCAGTGTATCCGCCTTCTACCAATAACTTGCCATCCTTGTACAGTTGCGGCACAGTTCGGTGTCCTTCGCCCATGATAAATTCTCTCGCTTCGGAACTTTGATCTATACGCACTTCTTCAAAGGTGATGCCTTTGAGTTTTAATAGAGCTTTGGCCTTGTCGCAGAATGGGCAATGGGCTTTTGAATACACTGTTATCATTTTTTATTATCCTCTTGTTATAGTATTTTATCGTTTTTTAATCGTGCAACAAATTTATCAATCCAATAACTGTAGCCTTCTCTATTGGGATGAAATCCATCGTCACTGAGTAAGTTCAGTCTGGAACATGTTTCAAACATGCCCAGGTCATCTTCTAGAATCCAATCGGCAAGATCAATTTGATCAACTAGTTTTTGTAAACTTGGGAATCTTTGTGCGCCGTATTCGCAGGTATGTTTGGCCATTACGTCAGGATCTGACACAAATTGATTTAACATACAGGTGTGATATGCAGGTATACCAAGACTTTTTAGATAGCCCTGTGTTTTTACTATTTCTAATATACTGTTGTAATACAACTGTTCGTGGTCTACAAAAGTATGATAATTTTTAAACAGCATGTTGGCAAAACTGTGATCAAGATGGTCCCACCCCCCGACACCCCCGGTGCAAACATAATATTTGTCAAACAAAAACTTTTGCTGAGCCCAGGTTTTAAATAATTCTTTGTTTTCCGAACTTATACAAACATCATATCTCGATAAACCGGTCCAAGAAACATAAACAAGATCAAAATTTTCTCGGGCAGTGGCCATGACTACTGAATCGGCAATGTATTTGTTGCCAACACCGGACTGTGCCAGATTAGTCACCGCAGGATCTGGTATGTGTTGTTTAATTAACGGGGTTAAATCTTCAGCAAAACTACATCCACTAACCAAAACCTTCACAGGCTAAATCCTCGGAATGTGTTGTTGTCTACGTCTTGCTTGGTGCCACCAATCACATAAGTAGTGATTTCTGTTTCCTGTGGTGCCACCTGTACTTCTGCGCCGGCAATCCATTTCATGGTCCAAGGCAAGGGATTGGTTGACCCTGGCTTCATACCACAGTCTAAACCTACTGCGGTCATACGTTTGCAGGTCAGCCAGTCCACATATTGACTCAGCAATACTTCGTTGAGACCGATCATGCTTCCATCCTTGAACAGGTACTTGGCCCAGGCCTTTTCTTGTGCGGCGGCGGCTAAGAACATTGCTTCACATTCAGCCTTGGTCTCGGCCTTGATAGTCACATAGTCTGGGTCATCTTGTGGCAGCAATTTGAGCAGGGTTTGCGTGGACCCTAAGTGTATGTTTTCATCCCGGGCTATGAGTTTGATGATCTTGGCGTTGCCTTCCATCTTTTTTAATTCAGCGAATGCCCACGAGCAGGCAAAGCTCACATAAAAGCGGATGCCTTCCAGGGCGTTTACGCTGTTGAGGCACAACCATAATTTCTTTTTAAGTTGATACATGTCAACTTCAACTGTTTTACCATTGACGGTATGAGTTCCCAGACCCAGCATGCGGTACCAGCCCGACGCTTCGATAAGTTCATCGTAGTAACGACTGATATCTTTGGCACAGGACACAATTTCATCCAGTTCCATGAGTTCATCAAAGATCACACTGGGATCTGAATACACATTACGAATGATATGTGTGTAACTGCGGCTATGAATGGTTTCATTGAATGCCCAAGTTTCAATCCAGGTTTCTAGTTCAGGGATAGTGGCCAGGGGCAAGAAAGCTAAGTTAGGACTACGCCCTTGTACTGAGTCTAGCAGGATCTGACGTTTGAGATTACTTGTGAAAATATGTTTTTCAAAGTCGGTAAGATCTTTGAAGTCCTTGGCATCATGCATGACATCAACTTCTTCAGGACGCCAAAAAAATCCCAACTGTTTGTCAGTCAACTTGTCAAACTGACGATATTTAAGAACATCATAGCGTTGTACTGCTGGAGTACCATTGGTGTCTAAAAATGCTAGACTCTTGGTATGATCTGTTTTTCGAATATTAAATACGCTCATTTTGGTTTCCTTAAATTACGCAACTGTCGCACTCGGCGGCATCATCTATTTGTTCAACTTGTTGAGGAGCATTTAATTTATCGATGTCGATCTCACCTTGACCGTCATTGGTATTAAAATAGTACAACTGTTTTCCACCATACTTGTAAAACTGTATCACATCCTTGAGCATGTCGCTCATGGGAATTTTTTCATCTTCATAAAATCTTGGATTGTAAGATGTATTTACACTGATACCTTGATCTATGTATTTTTGCAACACCGCACACAATTTCAAATAACCCTCAGGGCTACGGTGATCCCAAAGCAATTCATATTTATTTTTAAGACGACGATACTCGGGTACTACTTGTTTGAGTACACCATGTTTGCTTTGCTTGATACTGACATAACTGCGTGGGGGCTCAATGCCATTGGTAGCATTTGAAATCTGTGCTGAAGTTTCTGCTGGCATTAGAGCCATTAGGGTAGCATTACGCTGACCAGTGGCTTTGATTTGTTCACGCAGGTCTGCCCAGGGCATGCGTTCTTGATGTGGTATCAACTCATCAATCTCCGGCTTGCGTGTGTCAATGGGGAGAATACCGCGTGCTGATTTTAAATCCTTGGTTCTTGTGCAGGCACCTTGTTCAACGGCGAGATCGGCTGAAGCCTTTAATAGATAATAACTCCAGGCTTCAGCATACTCGTCAACTAGTGCTAGTGCTTCTGGACTGCTATAACCTACATCATTCTTTGCCAAGAAATAAGCAAAGTTGATAATACCTACACCCAGAGGTCTAAATTCTTGAGTAGCCAACTCGGCTGCCCGGATTGGATATCCTTGATAACTTAGTAATGCATCTAGACCGCGTACTGCCAGTTCGCAAGGCTTCTGGAAGTCATGTGGGCTTTTTACATTGCCCCAATTGATTGCACTTAGAGTACACAAGGCAATCCTACCATCCTCGTCGTTGACATCCTTTAGTGGAACTGTGGGTAAATCAATTTCACAACAAAGGTTTGACATCTTGACTGGTGCTACTCGTTCATCAAATGGACTATGCGTGTTGGCATGGTCCACGTTTTGCAAATAGATACGTCCGGTATCTTTGCGTTCCTGCATAAATCTTGTAAACAATTCTGCGGCTTTAAAAGTTTTCTTACGTAGTTTGGTATTGCGTTCAGCACGTTCATACAGCTCTTTGAACCGATCCTGATCTGCAAAGAAAGCTTCGTACATTTCAGGCACATCATGGGGGCTAAAACAGGTAATATCGCCACCTTGAATCAGTCTTTCGTACATTAACTTGTTGAATTGAACACCGTAATCCATGTGACGTACACGATTATCCTCGGTGCCCTTGTTGTTCTTTAATACAATAAGGTCTTCTATTTCTAGATGCCAGATGGGATAGTACAAGGTTGCAGCACCGTTACGCACACCGCCTTGGCTGCAACTACGTGTGGCGCTTTGAAACAACTTGTAAAAAGGTACCACACCTGTATGGTAAGCATCTCCCGAGCGGATAGGACTGCCCAGGGCACGTATGCGACCAGCTCCAATCCCAATGCCGGCCTTTTGACTCACATATTTAACGATGCTACTAGCAGTAGCATTAATACTATCGAGACTGTCATCTGTTTCAATGAGGACGCATGAACTAAACTGTTTCTGCGGAGTTCGAACCCCAGCCATAACAGGAGTAGGCAGGCTGATATCCCCCAGGCTAATTGCATCATAATAATCCTTTACCCATTTAAGGCGTGTTTCTCGAGGATAACTTTGAAACAAGGTGGCTGCAATCAAGATATAGGCCATTTGTGGAGTTTCGTAGATTTCTCCTGTGACACGGTTCTGCACCAAGTACTTGCCGCGGAACTGTTCCATGGCCACATAAGTAAAATTCTCATCACGGTCATGATGGATATAACTGTTTAAAGTGGCCCATTCTTCCGAGCTGTATGCTTCTAATAGTCCACGATCGTAAAAACCCAGATCTACGTTGCGTTGTACCAACTTGATCAAAGGCCAAGGTGTGTAATTATTGTAAATTTGTTTACGAAGGTGATAATTAATCAAGCGGCCAGCCACATACTGATAGTTGGGAGTTTCTTCGCTGATCAGATCAGCCGCACTTTTAATCAGGGTTTCCTGAATATCTGCTGTCTTTATACCGTTGTAAAATTGTATGTGACTTTTTATTTCTACTTCGCTTGCACTGACCCCTGTGATTCCTTGGGTTGCCCAAAATACTACCTTGTGTAACTTTTCTAAATCGAGGTCTTCCATGTGACCTTCTCTTTTTGTTACTTGAATTGTTGTCATTGATGCCTCTTAGTAAGATTCTAATTGTAATTCTTTTTCACTGTACTGCTGTCTAAATTTCAATGTTTCATTGACTAGTTTGATATTTACTACTTCGCCGTCAATCATATTAAGGATATATTTTCCTTGATCAAAACAGGCTAAATTATAGTCATACCCTGTTTTGGGATCTTCATACTGTCTAAACTCTATCGTGGTGTTTAGTCGGTGTGCGGTCAGTGCTACAGTATAAACTATTCCCAAACATTTTGCAACATCACAATACACATTTTCATAAATCAATGTCCAAGGATCTGGCCAAGTGGCTGGTGCCGAAAAATCCAGACAATATGGAACAAAAGGTGCTCCAGCCCAAAACTCTGCAGTTTGGGTCAAGGCGTGTTCTAATGGCAACGACTCTATAAAAGTTCGAAATTCACGCCAGGACCTCAGTCGGTCTTCTGGCTTTTGTTGAAACATTAGGTTTTATATAAATTGTTTAATATTATATTTCAATGTACTAGTACCAGATACACTACAAATCATGGCACCATTGCTTCTAATCCACAGGTTGGCACCTAGGCTTGTAGATGGTTCACTGAACTCATCTTCAAATTGTGCTACTCCGGTGCTGCGGTTATATTTTATAGCACCAATTCTATAATTGGTGCCTGTGATGATTTCGTAATCGATTCGCCCGGCGCCATTGGCCAAGGTAGTGACAGACGTTGTGCCAACCGACAAAGGAACACGCACAGTGTCAAAGTAATTGCTACGAGATATTAATCCAGCAACAGCATCAGCGATGTTAATAGGCGCGGTGGTAGATCCACGCAAGGTACTACTAGATACTTCTACGTTGGCCGAAGATCCAGTCACATTTAAATTGTAGTTGCCACCGGAAAAATTCACACCATCAAATACCACGTTGGTTGCTGATACTAACAAGGCGGCTGGCACGCTGGTAGATGTTGTAGTCATTGACAAATCTCTGACCGTGATGTTGCCGGGTAAAATTGCACTGTTGAGACCGAGGTCTCCGGCAATTTGAAACAAACTGTCGCAGGTTTGGATCACCCCTACGTTGCTGGAGATGATGCTGTTATTTTTTCCATCTCCTACCAAGGTACAATTTGGGGGTATAACAATGTTGCTGGTGATTCTATAGGTACCAGCCGGAAACTTGATTGTTCTGCGAACTGAACTGTAGGAGCTGTTTAATGAACTTACATAAATTTGTCTAACAGCACGATTTATGGCAGCTGTGTCATCTGTGGTGCCGTCTCCTACTGCGCCAAAGTGCTTGACGCTTACTGTTTCGTCTAAAACCTGTTGTAAGGTGCGTTGTATTGGATTATCTGCATCTATACCAGTGATACTGGTATATCCAGACTGAGTGCCTTTGAATGTGTAGGTACGAATCAGTTCAACAAAATTAGTGTATTGTGTTAATATCTCTGTAACACCTTCGGTAGGAGCACCTTCTTCTATAGTTCCATTACCAATATAGAGTCTACGCTGATCAATGCTCCACCCCAGTTCGGCACTGGCCAGATTGGGTAGGTCTTGTTGTAAACCCCTACGATGCTGAATTCTGCTGATTTGAACAATTGCCATTTACACTAATCCTGAAATATAATGTATTTATGAATTCAGGTAATACAGCTCAACACGTTTGTTCCATTCGTTACAGTAGTGATCAAACTCGGTGCCTTCCAGCACAAATTCTTGATATTCCGGTGTGCTCTCGGAGGTTTTTGGTTGAGCACACAT
>JACCDP010342756.1_pt1 | contig 13486 bp, 9 predicted proteins | sample 7445841 | NCBI WGS metagenome assembly JACCDP01 (sample SAMN15323441, study PRJNA562643) | freshwater metagenome | isolation source: river surface water | place: USA:Blue River Watershed | collected 2017-08-17
ACTTTAAACTGGCCGTTGCCTTTACCATCCTGACCCTGCTTTGGACAGGGTACATTGTTGCTTCCGCCATCATGGCACCTCAGCGTCTAAGCTATATCGACATGTTGCTGCTTTGTGGTTTGATTGCTGCCATGAGCTACTTCGCGACCCAAGGAGCGTACAAAGACGTTGACAACGAGCGCAAAGCCGGCTGATTCGGCCCAACGTCTCCGCCAGCACGGGGTTCGTTCCACCCCGTTTCGACGGGCCCTGCTTCGTGTTTTGGGTGAATCCTCCGTGGCCCTTACCCAGGCCCAAATAAGTCAAAGGCTGGGCCATGACACCGACCGGGTCACCCTGTACCGCAACCTACGTTCCCTGATGCAGGCCGGAATCCTCCATGAAATCAATGCAGGAGCGACCAATCCATGCTATGCACTATGTCCCCCCGTTTGCGATGCAACCGAGCACCAGCATCGACATATTCACTTTCGATGTGATGCTTGCGGCGCAACCCATTGCGTAGACTCTTTGGAACCGCCCTGGCCCGTTTTGCCAACGGGTTACCGAGTCCGAGATTGGAAACTAACCGCCGAAGGTCTATGCACTACCTGCTCAAAATCACAGAAATAATACCTGCGAGGCGCCTCAAGCGAGGTTGGCGCCTCAAACAAGGGACGCGCGTAGGTTTTGCAATGGCCTAGATCCCGCGGGATGGGTCCCACTTCTCCAGGTATTCCGCAACACGCTTGACGAACATGCCGCCCAATGCTCCGTCCACCACCCGATGGTCGTACGAATGCGACAAAAACATCATGTGACGAATTCCTATAAAATCCCCTTGAGGGGTTTCGATGACCGCAGGCCGTTTTCTAACAGCGCCTACCGCCAGAATAGCCACCTGAGGTTGCGCAATAATGGGGGTTCCCATAACATTCCCGAAGGTTCCAACATTGGAGAGGGTAAAGGTTCCACCCTGAATTTCTTCGGGTTTTAGTTTGCCGGTACGGGCCCGGCGGGCCAAATCATTGACTCTTTTAGTGAGACCCACCAAATTCAGTTGATCGGCATGGTGGATGACCGGAACAATCAAGTTGCCCGATGGCAGGGCCGCCGCCATGCCGATATGAATTTCTTTGTGCTTGAGAATACGGGTTCCGTCTACCGAAATATTAATCATCGGGTAATCCTGGATGGCCTTTACAACGGCTTCCACGAACATGGGCGTGAAGGTGAGTTTCTCGTTAAAACGCTTTTCGAATTCAGCCTTGTGTTCTTCGCGCCAGTAATGCAAATTGGTGACATCCGCCTCCACAAAGGAGGTTACATGGGCCGAAATCCGTTTGGAGGCCACCATGTTTTCGGCAATCAATTTACGCATGCGGTCCATTTCGATAATTTCGACCGAACCACCGTTCTCCTCTCGGTCAACCATACCGCGAACTGAAATCTCCTCAGGCAACGCGCTAACAGCCGCCAGTGTTGAAGGGCTGAGAGGAGGGTTTGAGGGTTGGGAGGGAGACGGCACCTGGGCCACGGCTTGGGCTGCTTGGCGACCGTTGCTTAGGTAGTTGAGCAAATCTTTTTTGGTGAGTCTTCCCTGGTCTCCGGTGCCAGGAATGGCATCCAATTCAGCCATGGGCAGGTTTTCCTGACGGGCAATGCTAAGAACCAAGGGTGAATAAAAGCGACCCGTTGGGGGTTGAGGCGCCGGGCTTCCAGGATTTAAAACGGGGACCGGAGCGGGCACATAAGGAACCTCGGTAGGCGATGGAGATGTTGGAGCAGCCGGCAAGGTTGACTGGGCAGCCGATGCGGAAGCCACTGGCATCGTGGTAGCAGCGGACGGGGCCGCAACGGTTGCAAGGGGTGCGGATGGGGTGGTCGATTCGGAAGCATCTTCCAAAATCGCCAAAACAGCCCCAACCTTCACCACAGCGCCCTCTGCATGAAGAACCTCAACCAAGCGACCACCGACGGGTGTAGGCACCTCGGAATCCACCTTATCCGTGGCAATTTCCAAGACCGCTTCGTCCCGCGCAACCTGATCACCGGTTTGTTTCAACCACTTGAGCACGGTCGCCTCTGTAATACTTTCACCCATTTTGGGCATAACCAATTCAAATCGAGCCATGAGGCAAATTTAGGGAGTTTTGGGGGCAATCGTGGTTTCTTCATCAATCGCTTGACCACTTAGGAGACGCCACAATAGGAACAATGCCATCATCACAGCGCGTTCAACGACCAGATCTCGGCCCGTGCCCAGCGACCGGTGATAAACTCTTGAAAAACCTGGTCCGTGGATTCCAAAATAAACGGTACCAACCGGCTTGTCGGGGGATCCTCCGTCAGGCCCCGCAATTCCACTGATGGCCACGGCATAATCGCAGCTAAGCAAGCGACAGGCCTCCGCCGCCATGGTCCTGACAACCGTTTCGGAGACCGCACCGAAGGCCTTCAAATCCTCGGTTTTGACACCCAAAAGGCCGGATTTGAGGTCGTTATGATAGGCCACCAAACCTCCCCTGACATAGGCGGAGGCCCCGGGAACCTTCAGCAATCGAGCAGAAAGGGCCCCGCCCGTGCAGCTTTCGGCCAGGCCCAAACATTGGCCGGATTGTAGCAATAGAGACCCGATACGAGCTTCCAGGGACTCTTCGTTTTCGCCATAAACATGCCCGGGCAAGAGTTCATGGATTTCCGCAGCGGCCTGATCAACACGACTTTCCAACGTCTCGGCCCAACCAGATTCCGAACCAACGTCCACCCATTCGTCGGGATAAGCACTTAGTCGCAATCGAACCACGCCTGGTCTGGGCAAATACGCCAGTCGGATTCCCATTGGTTTCCATCGTAATTCCCAATCTTTCAATTTTTTGGCTATACTAGATTCAACCAAACCTGCGGTCATGAGCGTGCGGTGAACCATGGCCCTTAGACGACCGGTCGATTTGGCCCATGGAATCAACGAATGTTGAATGATGTATTGGAATTCGTAGGGGACACCCGGCAAGGCAATCGTAGTAACCCCGTTTTTTTGCCACATCATACCTTGAGCGGTACCCAGGGGATTGTGCAATTGTTGAGCATTATCGGGCAAATCGGCCTGAGCCAGGTTCATAGGACCGGGCTCTCGGCCTCTGGCACGAAACCAATCGCTAATTTGTTGCTCTATCCTATGGTCTCTAACTAACTTACCACCAAAGTATTCTGTAAGTATTGGTTTGGTTAAGTCATCCGATGTTGGCCCCAGCCCTCCACTCAAAACCACCAGTTCGGCCAAGGATTGCGCCCGCTCAAGAGCATCCCGAATTTCGTTTTCTCGATCACGAACGGTCCATTTGCATATTAATTCAATTCCTTCGGCACCAAAAACCTGACCCAAAAAGGCGGCGTTGGTGTCCACCACTTGTCCCAAGAGAACCTCGTCCCCCACGACGATATAAACTGCTTTCATACGTTGTCTCAAAACTAACGTCTCTCAACCTCCGTATTTTCGCTTTGTGTTAAACCTTCGACTTTGGGCGTTCTGTTGGGCCTTGGGCGCTTTCTTGGGCCTATCCCACGATATTCTAGGCCAAACAGCCCCGATTTTGGGTCGCAGTTGCGCCCCTTTGGCCGGTGATACCCCTCGGTATGCCCGCATGACCAATCCAAGTGCATTGGCCTTCGTTCTGAGTCAAAACGGAGCCTCTAGGACTTGGGATCTAGCGAATGCCCTGGTATCCAACGAGTCCGAGGTGGTCCGTTATGTCAATGCCACCCAAACACCTTATTTTCTTTTGTTTGGAAATTATGGCCGAAAAACCGCTGACAGCAGTTCCCTTTTTGAATTTCTGGGGCTCCCTCCCCAATTGCCCATTCCGGGCCTGGATTCCCTGAATTTACCTCTGACCAACCTGTACGATTTTTACAACCTGAACAACAACCGCTGGGCCAAGACCGCCCAGGGTATAGGTCTTTTTGGACTCCCCCTGCCCGTTTTCTACAGCGATCCGGACGAAATGCTCTCTTTTCCTTTGCAATTTGGGGACAGAGATACTAGCACATTTGCCTTTAGTATCAACATCCCTACGATCGCCGAAATACGGCGGCAAGGTCAACGGTTTTCGGTCGTTGATGCCTGGGGAACTTTGCGCACCCCTTTCGGCCAATTCCCCTGCCTGCGTGTTCGCAGTCGCCTCACCATCACGGACAGCATCCTCCTGGCAGGGTCCGCCCCTGTTGGCCTCCCCACCCGCACCGAAATCGAGACCTCTTGGTACACCAACGAAACCGATCAGCGCGGTCCCCTGCTAAGGATCCTGGAACGCAGCATTCTGTTTTTTCCACCCACGATTCAAGAAGTCTGGTACCGCGATCGCTACCGCGCTCCGTTACCTCCGCCTCCGCCTCCGTTGACTGATCCCGGCAACGTGGTTTTGTACCCTAATCCATGCCGTGGGGTCCTCAACCTGGGCCTGCATCCCCTCGACGCCTGCGATCGGGTTCGCTTTTGGAATGCCTCGGGCCAGGAAGTGCTGGTCTTGGAGCAACCTGGCACCCGAATCGAAGGTCTGGAATACCGGCTTGCCGCTGGCTTTTACCGTGTGGAGGTGACGGCTGCCTACGGCGTGTATTCCAAAAAAATCCTGCTCCTTCCTTGAACAAGCCGCCCCAGGGTTCCTTTGGGGCTCCTCTGGGGTTCTTCCCTTGGGGTTCCTTTATTGAATATTGATGTAAATCCTTTTGAGCAATTGCTCCAGGACTTCCCTCTCCTCTCCGGGGAAATTCTCCCAGGCCGGAAAGAGAGCTGACATCGCCGGTTGAACCGCCTTCGCCAAGATGGCGTCTCCTTCTTCGGTTAAGCGGATGCGTTTGACACGGGTATCCCGCGGTTCGGGCCCGGATTGTTCCTTTTCCAGGCTGCGTTGAACCCAGCCCCGTCGGTGCAAACTCTGGATCATACGAGTCGTGCTGGAACGATCGCGACCCAACAAACGGGCGTAGATTTCCTGGTACTGTCCCGGTCGTTCTTGAACCACCTTCAAAAAACGATATTGCTCAGCATTCATCGGCAATCCGGCCTCCCGAAAAGACTGCTCCAATCGCAGCCCATAGGCATTCCAAATTTTCCCCATCATTTGAAGGAGGGCATCGCGGTCCATCATGGAACAAACCTACGATTCGCCTTCTATTATTCGGGGGATACGCCCAAGAACCCCTAATTTAGCCGACCCAAACCGCCCACCAACGACCCCAACCCTTCGCACCCATGGATGTATTGATTATGGCTTCCCAATTGATTTTGGGTCTATGTATTTTGGTTTTACTTCATGAATGGGGGCATTACTTCACAGCCCGCATGTTTGGGATCCGGGTTGAAAAATTCTATGTTTTCATTGACGCCTGGGGCAAAAAGATCTTCTCTTTTCGTCGAGGCGATACCGAATTTGGCTTGGGCTGGCTCCCCATCGGCGGATATGTAAAAATCGCCGGCATGGTCGACGAATCGGTGGACAAGGAACAATTGGCCGCCCCCCCTCGTCCGGATGAATTTCGTTCCAAGCCAGCATGGCAACGCCTGATTGTCATGATTGGCGGGGTGACCGTCAACGCTATTCTTGGGATTTTACTTTTTGCGATGATACTCTGGGTTTGGGGAGAACAAAAAACCCCGGTCCAGGGGCTCAAAAACGGCTTGGCACCCACCGAATGGGCCGAAAGCCTGGGCTTTCAACCTGGCGATCGCTTGGTCGCCCTGAACGGCACCCCCATTCGCTACGTCGAAGACGTCTACGACCCCCGTTGGCTCACCAACGGTCCTCCCGAAATGACCCTGATTCGGGAGGGCGCCGAAATCCAACTGCGAATGCCCCAAGATTTTGCCAACAAATGGCTGGATCAGGCCAAGCCCTTGTACCTGATGCCACGGGTCCGCTTTGCGGTGGGCGAAGTGGTTGCTGGGATGCCCGCCGAAAAAGCCGGCCTTCAAGCCGGGGATTCCATCGTCGCAATCAATGGTCTTCCCGTTCGTTTTTTTGATGAACTACAAAAGGCACTCAAAGCATCTGCGGGCCAAACCTGCACACTCTCCTTGGTGAGAAAATCATCAACAAAGGCCAGCGAGACACCGCTCCTCCTTGCGGTGACCGTCAGTGAACAGGGCACGATTGGCTTTGTATCGGCCCCCGAAACCCTGCCCACCGAATCCCTGCGATATACCTGGGCCAAGGCAGTGCCCGCTGGTTATGCGTTGGGTGTCAAAACCATTCGGGACAATATTGCCGGCTTTGGGATGATCTTTCGCGGGGAGGTCCCGGTTGAAAAATCACTGGGGGGACCAATTGCCATCGCCAAAAAAATGTACGGTGGCCGTTGGGATTGGCAACGCTTTTGGATGACAACAGCGTTGTTATCTATGATTCTGGCCTTTATGAATTTACTCCCCATTCCTGCCTTGGACGGGGGGCATGTGGTCTTTCTGCTCGTAGAAATGGTAACCGGCAAACCCCTGAGCGAACGCTTTTTGATGGCGGCCCAATATGCGGGCATGGTTCTCTTGATCTTGCTGATGGTTTTTGCCTTTGGCAACGACCTCTTGCAGCATGTTTTTCGTTAAGAAGGGCGGTTTACCTTCAAACCAAGGTTGAAATGTCAAGCATGCACCGCGCCTCGTTCTTTCTTGGAAGCCACCTTGGGGGTCTTTCGTTTCAAAAGACCCCAAGGAACGCTTCTCGGTGTGCCCAGGACCGGAGTCGAACCGGTACGAGTGTTAGCTCACTGGTGTTTGAGACCAGCGCGTCTACCAATTCCGCCACCTGGGCGTGCAGGCGGCAAAGATATTCCAACCACGGGTTTCTTCTTCCGTTGTCGAACGCTTCGTACAAATATTTTTGAATTTGGGTCCTATGAAAGGAATTTTATTCTCCTACAGCCCGATAAAAGACCCTAGGTGGGTCATCCTCGGGGCACTGCTCTTGGTTATGACCTGGCGCGGCGAGACGGCCAAGGGCCAGGAACTTGATCAAGAATCCCCGTATCAACCTACCTTATTGGTATTTGATCGCCAATGGGATGCTCGTTCGGCCATGCTGCAATTTGAGCGGGAAGGGACCCCCTTAAGCGAAAGGGTCAAAACGGTGCAGCGCAATGGGCTCAACCTGTCCAAGGAATCGCTAACGGTTCTAGCGAATTGGCTTGCAAGCAACCATTTCGAAAACGTCCAAATACTGGATACCTTTTGGATTAGCAATGCGGTGACCTTGGTATTGGATTCCAACCAATTCAATGCACTCCAAAAGGAATCCTGGGTTGGCCAACTGTTGCCTGCCTCCGCTTTACCCATGGGGTACACCGAAAGCGTCGAAGAATCGGCCTGTGATGAGGGGAACGAGCCCGAAAATACGGGATTGGTCAATGGCAAAGAACCGGGTCTCATCGCCGTTCAGGCCCCGCAAATGTGGGCCCGGGGATATACAGGCAAAGGACGTCGCGCCTTGTTGATGGATACCGGGGTTTGGCCACAGCATCCTGCCTTGCGGGGTAAATTTTTGGGGCATCGCTTGGGGCTGGATCAAGCCTGGCTGCCTTACGATGAACCGATACCAGCTGACAAAAGCGGAAACCACGGTACCCACGTTATTGGAACGGTTTTGGGGCTGGATACGGCCACCAGGGATACCATCGGAATGGCCATGGGAGCCTATTTTCTGGCCACCGACCCCATTGTTACCAACCTGGCCTATGTACGGTCTTGGACCCAACTAATGCAGGCTTTTCAATGGGCCTTGAATCCGGATGGCGATACCTCCACAACCACCGATGTACCGGATGTGATCAATAATTCATGGGGAAGGGCCAATGCCGGATTTGACAGTGTTTGCCAAGCGCCGGTTGTTGCTCAAGCCTTGTTATCCGTCGAAGCGGCCGGGATCGCCAATGTCTTTTCGGCCGGAAATAACGGACCTGGCCCCTTCACCATTGGTGTACCTGCACAGGTCGTCTACGACACACTCAATGTGTTCTGTATTGGAGCCTTGGAGCCTAGCAATGCCCTGGCCGGTTTTTCGAGCAACGGTCCCAGTCGTTGCGGAACCGATTCATTGGGAATTATCAAGCCCGAGGTTTCGGCCCCGGGCGTCAACATTCGTTCTGCCGACGGACCCACGGGTTACGGCCAAAAATCAGGAACGAGCATGGCTTCACCGCATGTGAGCGGAGCGGTTCTTTTGCTCAAAGAAGCCTTCCCCCAAGTCAGTGGACGTCAAATCCTCAATGCCTTGTACCAAACCGCCTTGGATCTAGGTCCAGCTGGGGAGGATCATCTCTTTGGAAGAGGCTTAATTCAAACAGACGCTGCCTTTACGTTCCTTGCGTCCCGATTCCCTGTTCAGCTCCCAATGAACGGGGGGCCGGATCTGGCCATTTTGGGATTGGATTCCCCTCAAATGAACCAATTGGGCCTTCGCTGTTCCTCCAATTCGCCGGGCTCCATCCCGTTACGACTCCGGGTTGTGAACAGAGGCGATACCATCGTTCAGGGTTTTTACATAGGCCTCTACGACCACCGAACTTGGCATCATTCGGTTTCGTTTGGCAACCTGACCTTGCAACCAGGGCAATCGATCACCCTCGCCATTCAATCCCTTGTTCGAAACCCTTTGCGAAACACCGAAAGATGGATGTTTAGAATTAGCAGAAGCCCTCTCCCATCGCTCTTGGGCACCGAAAGCGATACCCTCAACAACTATTTCGCAGTTGAATTTGACAACATCAAATCTGCTCAGGACCTTATCACCGAGCATTTTGACGATAGTCTTCGTTTGCCTTTTGTTACCGAAAATCACCGAGCCACCGATTGGTTAATTGAGAATCCCGATAACGATGATTACAGCGCCAACGGTCTACCAGCTACCTGGGCATTGGTCCGTTTGCCATCCACCCCATCGCCGCCGCATCCTTCGGGGTCTGGATCGATGGGCGTCGGATCGGGATGGGCAGCCGGTATCAAAATGAGGGATTATTCCTCACGACTCCGTCAAAAAGACCACCTCTTGTCGCCTCCTTTCTTCAAAGCTGCCGCACCCTGGGGCCAAGGCTATCGTTTGTCCTTTGATGTAGCGTACGCCAACCGAAACACCACCTTTCGAGATTCTTTGTGGGTAGAACTATCCGATAATTGCGGACAAAATTTTCGAATCATTTATCGGAATGGTGGGGACAGCCTTCGGACCCACTCCGGTATTAACCCCTCGGACAGCAGCGCTTTTCGTAGAATATTTATAAATGATTCATTGTTACAACAAAACGCTCCTGGGTCGTATCGATTGCGATTTACCAGCCTCAACGATTTTGGAGGAAATCTTTATGTAACCAATGTTGCACTTTATCGAGTCTTTGCCGCCTCAACCGAAAATTCAGGCTTCGAGGACTACCAAAAATCACGCTGGATTTATCCCAATCCTTCGGCCAAAAATCTAGTGCATTACCGAACTCCTGGCAACCCCAAAGCCCTACGTATGAATCTTTTGAATGCCGCGGGCCAAACCATCTGGAGCAGCGACATGACTTCTTCAAACGGGGAGGACTGCGCATGGGATCTACCCTCCATCGACCCGGGGTTGTACACCATCCTCATGGAAGAATACATGCATTCCAACCCCGATATTGCCCATTTCTATCGTTTTCGATGGATCAAATCCGCGCCCTAAATCATGCCAGTAAGTCGAAGCTTTTTCCTATTGTTTGGCGTAACTGTGATGGCTTTTTGGAACGCAAGCAACAGCGCCGTCCAAGCAAAACCTGCGCTTTACGAACCAGCGGTGGAGGATACGATTTTGGAAGCCTTGCAGAACAAAATCCTTGTTTGGAATACCGATACTTCGGTGGCCCGTCGCCGGGTTGCGAACCATCGCTTTGTTCAAGATTTGGGGCGCTTGATTCGTTCCGACATTGCCTGGGATTTCCCTTGGTCCGAATTGTACCCGGTATCGACCTTGAACAGCCCAGATGGCCAATGGAAAATCCTAACCTGGTCGGTGCAATTGGAGCAAAATGCCCGTCGCCATTACGGTTGTCTTTTTGACCAAGAGGGCCGACTCTATCCCCTCCTAGATCAGCAAGCCAATCGATTCGAGGTAGACACGATTTACGAGGGCCAACAATGGCCAGGTGCTGTTTATTTCGAAATTTTGCCTTTTACAGCCACTCATTCGGGTTTGCCTTGTTACGCCGTCATCGGATACGACGCCCGGGAACCTTTTTGCCAGCGAAAAGTGGTGGACTGGATTTGCCCCGATACCCTCCAAAACCGAGCCCTGTTGGGCGCTCCCTTGATTCGAGTGGGCTCCAAAACCCAAACCCGACTGCAACTCGTCTATCCGCGGGATGTCAGGGTCCAAATGAATTGGGACGACGAGCAAAGACTGATATACTTTGACCACTTGATCAGCCGAGGCTTGGACCCCTCCAGCGCTGACTTTGACTATATACCCGACGGAACCTTTGATGGCCTTGTTTGGGAGAAAGGTGCCCTTGTATTTAAAGAAATTCCGAATTACCAGCCGAGTCGTTAGTCCACCTTCTTCCTGCGACGACCCCCACCCTAGTGACTATCCTCTCCAAACTTCGCTCCTCTACAACATTCCAACGATGCCATTCCGCCCCATTCTTGTTCTAGGCGCAGGACGCTCCTCCGGCTACCTCATTCGCTATTTGGCCCATCATTCCGCCGTTTTGGAATGTGAACTTATCGTGGCCGATCAAGACCTTGACCATGCCCAAGCCAAAATCGAAGGACTTCCCAACAGCCGTGCCGTAGCCTTGGACCCCATCGCTCAGCCCGAAATCCTAGATGCCTTGGTAAAAGAATCCGTGGTTGTCATCTCCCTTCTTCCGGTTTCGTTGCATATGCAAGTAGCCATGAGCTGCCTCAAAAACAAGGTATCGTTGTTTACAGCCTCTTACCAAAGTGGTGAAATGGAGGCCCTGGAACCGGATATCAAAGCCAATGGCCTCTTGTTCCTCAACGAATGCGGTTGCGATCCTGGTTTGGACCATATGACCGCCCTTCAAATCATGGATCGTTTGCGCGATGCAGGGCACAGCATCTTGTCCTACGAAGGCTATACAGGGGGCCTTGTGGCCCCGGTATCCGACGATAATCCTTGGCATTACAAATTTTCGTGGAATCCTCGCAATGTGGTGCTAGCCGGACAAAGCGGCCCTGCGGTTTATTGGCAAAACAACCAAATCGAAATCATCCCCTACCCCCGCTTGTTTCGCGCCGTTCAGCCATTGGAACTAACGGGCAACAGGGATCTTGTGGGTTATTTTAATAGAAATTCCCTGCCCTACCGGTCATTGTACGGCTTGGAGCAGGCCGACACGGTCATCCGCGGAACCCTAAGGCACCGTGATTTTTGTTTGGCTTGGTTCCCTTTGGCCTATTTGGGGCTTAACGTGGATACCAACTTCCCAAAAGAGCCCTTAAAACGGCCAACAACCACCGAATTGACCAAAATCCTGGGCGAGGAATTGCATTATTCCCAAGAGGAAACCCAAAAAGTTATCGAATTATGGACTTTTCTGGGTTTTTGGGACTCAGCCGCCGTCGACGCGTATGCCACCAATCCCGCCCAATCCCTGGAGCGTCGGATGGTGGAGCGGATGTCCTTAGGGGATACGGACCGAGATATGGTTGTCATGTGCCATCGCATCCGCTCCAAGAACCCTGATGGTCACGTGACGGAACACCGAAGCGACCTAATTCTGGAGGGCGAAGGAGGCGAAAATTCTGCGATGGCCCAAACCGTGGGTTGGCCTTTGGCGATGGCTGTGGAGTGCTATCTCAAAGGTCAGGTTCAAGATATCGGTCTCCATCGGCCATTATCCCCGCATTGGTACCAACCCATCTTGAGGGGTTTGGATGCGTTGGGAATCACTTGCCGGGAATCGCAAGGAGCGCCCTCGTACCACTGAACTTGGTCGCCTTGGCCCCAAGATGGGCTAAAAACCCTATTTTTGCGTCCGGGAAACCCTATGATTCAGCTTTTTCAGACCAACGACGAGGGGCTACGCCCCATAAACCAGGTTGAAAACGGTTGCTGGATCAATATAGTTGACCCCAACGAACTGGACAAGGCCTGGCTAGAGGAGCATTGCCCCCTGGCCGTGGAGTATTTGACTGACTCATTGGACCAAGACGAATTGTCCAGGGTCGAAAAAGAAAGTGATTACCTGCTGGTGGTCCTTCGTATTCCCCATTTCAGGGGCATGGAATTTGATATTCCGTTTATTACCCTTCCCCTGTTGATCATGCAGACGGAACAGTACACCATAACGCTCTGCAAGGACGAAAACGCCATTTTGCAGGAATTCATCCGCGAAAGGGTCCGTGGCTTCAAGACTAACAAAAAAGACACCTTTTTGCTTCAAATCCTCCTCAAAACCGCCACCAAGTTCTTAACCCACCTTCGAAATATCAATAAGGTTGTTGAAAAATTGGAGGATGAACTTGAGAATTCCCTCAAAAACAAAGAAATCGTCGGTCTCCTTCAATACGAAAAGACCCTGATTTATTATACAACGGCCTTGCAGACCAACGGCACCATGATGGAACGACTGCGCAGGCTACGGCATTTTACCTACGAAGAGGACGTGGATTTACTAGAAGATGTCCAAATCGAAAATCAACAGGCCCTCCAAATGACCACCGTATCGATACGAATCATGGGGCAAATGATGGAAGCCTTTAGTTCCGTCATCAACAACAACATGAACAATGTCATGAAGACCCTCACCTTTGTGACCATCTGCCTCGCTATTCCGACCCTCTTTGCCAGCTTGTACGGCATGAATATTCCTTTGCCCTACGCACAGACCGAAACAGCGTTTTGGGGATTGCTGGGCCTTAGCGGAGCGATGATTTCCGTGGTTTTCCTGCTATTTAGGCGGATGCGCTGGTTCTAGGACCACCAGGGTTCTTGTAGAAAATGAGCCTGCAGACTAGGCATTGGAGGAACGTGGGCAGCTAGCTTCCAACCATCACCTGGTATTTTAAGAATTTATTAAATATCTTAGAGTTATTCACATGCCCTTGGATTCCTAACTCAAGAATGAAATCCTTTTTGTATATTTAAAACAAAATATTCTCGCAAAGCATGCACAATAATATACCTGCAACTATGAAAATGTCCATTTCTATTGTTAAATCGCTGTTTTTGATTTTTGCAATCGCCCTTCTAGGCGTAGCACCAAAACTGCGTGCCCAAAACATCACGGCCACCATTGGCAGCGTCAATTCCTCGACTTGCGCAGTCGGTGATACCCTGGTGATCCCCGTAACCGCTGTCATGGGATCGGGGATCAGCACCTCAGCGATTTCATTTGCGATCGACTACGACACTACCAAGTTGCAATGCATCAGTTCGGTTACTGGCCTCAATTCGGCCATTAGTGCTGGATTTCTGAGCAATTGCGGGTTATTTTCCAACCTATCCCCCAACGCTCCTTACAATGCCAGCAC
>JACCDP010200645.1_pt1 | contig 13485 bp, 12 predicted proteins | sample 7445841 | NCBI WGS metagenome assembly JACCDP01 (sample SAMN15323441, study PRJNA562643) | freshwater metagenome | isolation source: river surface water | place: USA:Blue River Watershed | collected 2017-08-17
CCGTTGTTCTGGGCTTTTTTGATTATATCTGGCATATTCGGCATATACAAAGTGTGTTTTTGTCTACGTGTTGATCCATCCTTGAATCTAAATGTTTCGCGGAACTCCGCTTTCGGATCATCTAAATCAAACTCTGCTTCATAGTCAAACTTATCAAACACCACCTTTGATTTTGTAATCCGCTCCTTTGAATACTTCTGCGGACTAAACCCTATCCAGGGATTACTTGAATCAAGAATCGGTTCAAACTTGTACTTATTAACGACCTCAATTGCGAGGGAGCCGCCAGGTTTTACCCACAGAGCTAGATTGCGAAATATTGTATCTAAATCTCTAAAGTAGTACACTGTGAAATATAAGAGAACCGCATTTGTAAATTCGGCGGCCTGGGCGGCACCTGGGCCCATGAGATCAAACTGTCTAAACTCTATATCCTGCTTTTGTGTCTCCGTGAGCGTGGAGCTGGGTAGTGTAGTGCCCTTAGCATACCGAATCATTGCCTGACTTCTATCAATTCCTACAACCTGCCCAGCTCCCAACTTTGCAAATGCGGCAGTTCCTATTCCTATTCCACAGCCCGCGTCAAGAATAATTAGTTGATCCTTTGGTGTCGTTCTTGTAAATTCCTCCATACATATCGCAGCCTCGGCCTGGATAAGTTTCTCATTCAGCGTTAACTTCGTAAAAACAGATGCATAAAAATCATCAAATAAATCTTCATTCGTCAGCCACTCATATTTTGACGCCTCTGCAGCAGACGCATCTCTATCACCTGTAAATCCCTCCTTAATTATTCCATAATTGACAGTTGTCAATCTATCAAGTGTTAGAATTGATAAATAACTCAATGAAGTCAGTAGAAGCGCAACAAATGCGAAAGTTTGCCAGCTGTCAAATGTAAACACTGTTAAAAGGCATGCAATGATAATTATTGTCGCATAAATTAATAATTTCTGGTAAAAACCGTCCATTATATCCCTACTTTCCCTAAGACTATTTTGTGTTTTTTATAGTACGCGCCAAATTGCGTTGCGTGCGCCGTTTACGACATGTTATCGCTCGTTTTTTCTTGCCACAATCACTGGAAAATGATTTAATCTTATGGCATACACTCGTATATGGATCTTTAAAGTCCATATCAAGGCCGCATCTCATTCTCCATAACCAGGCAAGGGTGGAGCGCCGACATTGCAGCGTTGGTGGATTTCTTTTTTCAACCTCCTCCCACTTTTCAGCAATCTCTCCTGGTAAAACGGCCGGAAGAAACGCCCAGAAACGACGAAACCAATAGATTCTATCACGAGTGGGAAGCACATTCCATTTGTTTTTTTCACAGTTATCCTTGCACTTATATACTTCCTTGGGGCAATCGGGCATTGGACTAGATGTAGGCGCAGTTTCCTTTGGATGATTATAGGCAACTGCAAATAAAAAGTCCCAAAATGTGGCCAATTGTTCTTGCCAGCCGCATTTCATCCACTTCTCGTAAAATTTCTTAACGCTTTCAAATGTCGGATCTTTTGATGGATTCAGACCCTGTTTACGAAGTTTATCATTTACGCAATTATGAATATTGTACATCCATCTTCTGAGATTTAGTTCTGGATCTAAACTACCGTGTATTGTAAATGGATATTTCTTATAATAATCAGTCAATGATGCGCGACAAAATTTACACGGCAGTATAAATGGAAGCGTCTCAAAAAACCGCGTATAAGATATTGCATTTTGCGGAGAATACTTGTAATTAAATGTTATCAGATGAAGTAATTTCCAGCCAGATGGGCCCCAAAATCTTGTATCCATTTCCTATCTTTTTTTAAGATTAATTATTTATTATATACCTAAGGTACGATGAATATTATTTTGAATTATAAATTTTGTTCGTAAATTAATTTTACTATATAAATTATCTCTTTTTGTTAAAAGACTAAATATAGATTGGTCATGTCTATGTTCTCTGAATGTTTGAATATTAGGATGTATTGATTTAGAATCATTGACATTATGATAATCGCAGCACAATCTATACCATTCAGATACTAATTTACGTGTCTCATTACATACTAAAAATAGAATTATGCCCGATTGATGCTGTGGAGAATTAAGATATTCCTCTTTATTCATATTTAATTTGTGAATGAGATCCATTTTAGTCCAGTCTTTTTCTATTTTTGTAAATGTTCCGATAATTTTATCCTTTTTAACTGCATTAATACAATCTAATAGATATTGTTTTTCACTTGGTTCAATTTTAATATCACAATCAAGATATAATAATATATCGCCATCATTCATTGTTTGCATAGTTTTATATATTAAGTATGGTTTCCATATCCAATATCCGTAACCCCTTTTATTATTTTCAATAAATGTTTTGTGCATATTCCAAAAAGTTGTATCGCTTTTTAAATTATTTGCAGTGTATATTATTGTATTGTTAAATATATTTAATTGTTTTATAATTTTAGCAAGATTATTTGCTAAAAATATATATCTATCATGGCTGCCAAATACCATAAAGTTTAGCATTACTATTACTATATGTTATTTAAATTGATTTATTACATTATTCTTATTAGTATTACATTGTCTAACTAAATTAATAAACCCCCCTTTAGAATTTGATAGTAATTTATCTGCCAAACTTATTATGTATATATCTGACAGCATATCAATCATCTTAATATGTGGCGGTACATCTGAATTATGTAGATTTTTACATATAGTAGTTGGAAATGTTGTAAAATTAGTTATAGGAAGTTTTTCTGTATTGAAGTAATCAATTACTGCTTTATCATCGGTTGCTACATATATGTTTTTATATGATTGTATTAAATCTTTATTATTATAATAAATTGTTTTATAATCACACTTATAATCTGTATTTCTTATTTGAAGGCATATGTACGGTTTTACTAATGAATTATATCTTTTAACACATAATTCTCGTACATCGGTTTTGATCTTAAGTTGTCTAAATAATCTATAACCATCGCCACCGCCGCATGCACTATATATTATTATTTTTTCATTTATTTTAAATTTAGGTAATGTAAGTATAATATTATTATATTTAAATTGTCCTTCTACATATGTAAATTGTATGTTATTATTAAGAATATCTGTTAATTTATTATTGAAATATGACGGATATACACTGTTATTATAATTATTTAAAATGGGTATGATCTTATTAATATCATATATAATATTATTATTTATAAAATCAAAATAATCTGAAAAATTAACATTATAACTTGATTTTGTGAATGTATCAATTAAAAGTATACGATTATATTCTTTACAATATGTAATACATTTTTGAATAACACATAATATATCATTTAATCCACCGCGAGGCTGTAAATATACATACATTTATTAGATAATTATATTTTTAACATTAATAATTATATAGTATTGTTGAAATTAATTGACAATTGCTGAGGCATGTTTTATATCAAATGGTCCTGCTTCCATAAAACCGGGTACCGTCTCATATTCAATTTCAGTAAACTCTTCTGGAGAGATATTCACATTAGCTAGCTTCTGCTCTGGCCATTCACCCTCATTTTTATCTTCAAATATACGTTTCTTTAGAATATCTCTGAGCTCAGCTTTGTATTGACTATAATAGGAATATCTATGACTCTTATCTATATTTAGCCAGCTCTCAGATTGCAGTAAAGGGATATTGATTCCATTTATCATACATTGAAAAAATGTATCAGTCTTGGTATGATATACATATTCTCCACCGCCGAGATACAATCCACGACGATTTACAATTATTAATTCATCCAACGGCGGTAAACCAACTTTCAGACGCTCTTCTAAATTTTTAATTTGTTGTTTTACAATATCATCCTTCATATTTTCAATCCACTTATCACAAAGTAACTTATCTGAGCCTGTGCATTGTCTGTTTTCTGGTGCTATGCATTTGCGGCCGCAAATAATACAGGAATCTTTTGGTGCTAAATGATCCCACATTTATTACCACAAAATCTAAAATTAGTATTTAAATAACACACTTAGACCAGTACACAGGTCTAATCCATACCAAAACCTCTGTATGAGAGGGGAGCCAGATAGGGTCTTACAAGAGATTCGCCTTGGGGAACCACCTCTTCTGCCTTACATTTCACCACGGCCGGAGGGCAAGTGGGACGTGGGCATGGGGCGCAAGCAGGGCACTTCGTCGGTGGGGGGCACTTCACCTCGGGGCAGCGAGGGCGCGGGCAAGGGGGGCACTCTCCCTTCGGCTTCTGGCATTTAGAGCAATCTAATATCACTGGATTCTGCTTGGGAATAGAGCTCTTGAGGACATAATTGCTCAAGTCAGGTACAGGAGGGCATTCGCTCTTGAGGATATAATTGCTCATATCAGGAAGGGCTGGGCAAGGAGGTATAGAGCTCTTCAGCACATACTTACTCATATCTGGCTGTTTGCAATCAGGGCACGCCGGACAAATCGGGCGAGGCTTGGGTTTGGGGCAATTACAAGGAGAATCACCACCGCAGCTATCGCATTTGCTTCCATAATTCTCAAACCCCTCCTTCTTTAAAAGCCTAGATAGGTAAAGGCCTATGGCTAGGCCGACTACAAAAATTCCTAACATATGAATCGGTGAAGCCGTCATTCTGTTCCTAACCTACTTTTTAACTTGTTAGAAGTTATTTGGTATACTCTCCTTAAAATCGTGGCGGATTTAGCATTTACGAATATAGATCATGTCCTCAAATTGACCTAAAACAACATTTATCGCAATTATGCGGCCATCGGCAATTCTCTCCTCAAATTCAGCTCTCGGGCATAGATACTGTCTTGAAAAATATGTATGAAGCTCCTTTGTGTCATTTAAATATTTCTCAACAAATTCATAGGCTAATTCGCTTGTAGGAAATGAACCCAGAACCTGGCGCTCATCAAATGGTTTATCTACCGCACGAATTATGATATCTGACTCTACAATAAAACTCATTTCTTACTTTATAGCTAGTTTATTTAGCAATTCTCCATCCAGGCCAATCAAGGGGCGGGCACCCGCAAGTCTCGGGAAGAGATGGATCCATAGTCGCCTGTAGGCGTGTGCAAATCATACGCGCATAGCCCTTCCATGAAAATTCCTTAGATACCTTCGCATTATCGGGCATTATCCCAAAATCATTCGGATTTAGTCCACGCTTTTTCACCTGCCCTTCAATTTCCTTGGCCCGTGTACGCCAGTCAAAATGAGATGGGCCGCGCCCCGCATCAATTGGTGTCGGCGCTAACTTATCCGTAACTGGTGCAGGGCAGCCATCTGGGACAAACTTCGCATTGCAGGCATTATCTAGGTCGGCGACAGAGGGGAAACCACTCTTATCTACTGTAGATGCAGAAGCGCGGGCCTTTTCCGCCTCTCTCGGACTTGTATACTTTACAGAGAAAGAGGCACTTACGCCATTTACAAGTGTATCCGCATACTTGTCAACCAGTTTGCTTATTTCTCTCATCGTATTTGGATCTTTTTGCACATTAGCAGGTAGCAGATTGGCTAAGCCAGGTGGAAGGCCAAGAGTTCTTATAATCTGAGGAAGAGGTTGATCAGGTTTACCGAGAATAGGGAATGCATTATCAATGTCACGCTTCATAATAGGAATTTCAACTGGCAGAAGGGCTCCAGTTTGGACTTGATCTATGATTGTTTGGACATTGGATTTCATCTGTGTTAGGGCAACAATGCGGGCATTAATTACAGGATCAGTTGTTCCGCTAGCGGATAATCTCAAGATTTCGGCACTAAGGCGGGCAATGAAGTTCTCAAGATCACTGGGTGTGGCAATTTGTCCTGCGCCGCCCGCTTTTATTGCTTCTCCATTCATATCTTCAAATCCCTCTAAGGCACCGCCCTGAACATTAACTGGCTGTGTAAATTCATAGATTGGGCCTTGAATCGGTCCCGCCGCGCCAATTAATCTAACCTCACGCTGTAAGTATGCTAAGTTAGATGAAATCTCGTTTAGATGGGACAGTGTTATTGTTGGTTGTAGGCCAGGATTTCTATTTAATACCTCAACCTCGGCCTGCAGCGTATGGAAGTCACTGCGAGCCGTATTCAATGGTAACTGAATTGTTGGATCTGAGCGCTGGGCGATCTCCTGGGCCTCAAAAGCTAAAAATCCTTTTAGCATTTCAAGAGCGGAAATTAGCTGCTGTCTATTTGCTTTGATCAGCGTTGTATCCTGGTAGGGGAGGGGGCTCATAGCTGCAATTTGTTCATATGGTGCAATGGGAAGTTGGCCAGGTAGGTCAGATGGTTTGACATTGGAGTCATTTATGCTTCTGGCCGGAGGTGGGGCAACCGATGGAGGAATGATATTTACTGGTATATTAACCTTATGGTTCGGCATAGTATTTACAGGGTCAAACCCCTCGGTTTTTTTCATGTCCGATGTGAAAAAGTATACCGCTATTAAGACAAATAATAATGCCAAGAAAGCAAACATCCTACTTTCTTATATTATCTTTTATATGCCTGAGATTTAATAATCTAATGAGCAGCCCCAGCATGGAATAGCATCCTTTTTGATATATTGTGTCATATCTGGGACTGGCGGGCAGGAACCATCGGGATTTTTAGGGCATCTATATTCCGTATCTTTGTGGCAACTAGACTCGTATTCTTGGCCCTGTGCAGTCGAATCCGTACTTGCTGAATGGCGAGTTTCACCGCTTATAATTGGCTTAGTCGCACGATTAGCTAAAATATCATTACGTACGATTGTCTGGATATCTTTCAGAAGATCGGCTTTTTGCTGTAAAGTAAGTGCATCATAGCCTACGCCACTAATTGATACTTCTGGCACAATATCTACTCTAGCAGGTGTAGCAGGTGTTATGGGGGTACCTGACGCTGGAATTGGTTGGACAGTCGGGGTGCCTGTGGCAGGGATGGGTTGAACTGGAGCAGCCGCAGGTGTACCTGACGCTGGAATTGGCTGTATTGTTGGATTTCCAGTTGGAGTGCCTGTAGCAGGAATTGGCTGTACAGTCTGAGTTGCACTCTCAGGAACAACAGATGCCGCCGCTGTTATATTATCAAATCCTTCTTTATTAACATAATATGACATAGCTACAACAATAATTAAAACAATGATCAAGCCTATAAGGGTAGCTTTAATAATCATCTCTCTACTCTTAATTACAAACTTTACAGGTTGCCCTATTTAATACTAAATTTGACATCAGATGTATTTTAAATGTAATGTGCAAAAATGTTATCCAAGCGTTTTAAGGAAGATACAGTTATTGAAATTGGAATTGATGAAGCCGGGCGGGGTTCATTTTGGGGGCCAATTATGGCGGGGGCGGTTATTATTCCAGACGAAGATACATTGACTTATAAACAGCGTAATCTACTAACAGAACTACGCGATAGTAAGAAGATTAGCCCTAAAAAACGTGAAAGACTAGCTGATAGTATTAAAGAGCTTATTCCAAAAACTGCAGTGGGTATTGTATCAGCCGAGGAGATTAATACAAATGGCATTACATGGGCAAATATTGAAGCATTTCGGCGGGCAATTGCGGGTCTTGGTCTGGAAAATGCGAATGCATGTCGTCTGATTATTGATGGGGTCCTTGCAATTGATGATTGGGAAGGAGAACAGGAACTAGTTATAGAAGGAGATGGTGCATTTATTGCTGTGGCAGGAGCATCAATCCTAGCAAAAGTGGAACATGACCGCTGGATTCAAAAATATTGTGAATCTGAACCTGAGTGTAACGAGCGCTATGATCTAGTAAAATCTAAAGGATATGGAACTGCAAATCATCGGGAAGGAATAAGAAACTATGGAGCTCATGAACTACATAGGTCCTTATATGTTCAAAATTGGCTTCCTGGAGCAACTCAGAAAGCTAAACCACGTGCTAAACCCAAAGCTAACACCATTAAACCCGTAAAAGAAGACGAGAATAAATGCTTAATTAGGTTTAATACCTAAGTACATTTAAGCGCGGTTCTTGCGGGTGTGGCGGCGGCGTGTGCTGCGGCGGCTCTTGCGGCGCTTGCCACCAGCGGTCTTGTTCTTGTTGCGATTACGACGATCTTTATTTCCGGCCATTTTTATATTCTAGGGTGAGATTTTTTTCTGGGCGGGAGGCTAAGAGGCGTGTCGGACTCTTTACATTTTCAACTTTCCATCCACCCAGTTGTCAAAAATCGCGAAGTCTATCGCGCGGAACCGGGGCCATCTTTGCACTCGGTAGTGATGACTTTCATTTTTCTCGTAAATTACATACTTCCCCTTACTATCGCTATGTTCCTCGTCACTGCGCTTCCCCCGTAGTCTTTGTATCCACTTAAACGACTCATATGCGAATACCTGTCTGTCTAGAAGACCGACACGACTAATTACAAATACACCTGGGGCACCGTCTGTCGGAACTGTATTAATTGGCGATACATCTAATAGCGCCTTGAAGTTCATAATTCGTTCAAGTGGGTTTCCAAACTCATCAAACTCACCTATTGTAAGTGGTAAATCTGGATTTGAACTAGTTCTAAGTACATCTACATAGGGTACCTCTGTAAATACAGCGCCGACCAAGTCGCCGTTTGGGTGGCGCGATGCCATTGCTCCAGCTGGGACTCCTCCAGCTGACCGACCAAATACGACTGTCTGTTGTGGGCCCAAATTATTCTTAATCTGTGATGCTCTAATGACAGCTTCTAAATCCTGTATAGAAACAACTCTATTTTCTCTTCTGGCAGCTTCGGCCCATGCAGCATCTATATCTCCGCCCCCGCGCACTAGAGCATATACCATGGCCCATTTACGCTTAAGAATTGGATACCATTGATTCTGTGGCCAGCCAATCGGCGTTGAAGATCCATAACCGCCATATACATATACAAGTTGTGCCCTTGGTTTTACACCTTTCTCTTTAATTATTACATATGGTACTTTTGTCCCGTCTGCTGATGCAACGTGAAATCTATGCACTTCTAGAGGATTAAATTTTATTGGTTTTGTAATATCCATTTTCCGTTCATCGCGAACAACTTTGTTATCTATCAGATTAATCATATATGGTGGTTCAAATGGCGATTTAATAGCGAATGTTTGCACAAGTGAATTTTCCCACTGCGTCCAGATATTCGGCTCAATATAACCAACTTTAATTTTGAAGACAAGCCTTGCCGCCTTATTTGGAGAGCAATGCCATATGCTAACTGCACCTTCATTTATAGTTACAAGATTACCTGATTGAAGATTAATCCACTCAATTTCCTCATCTGGCAGGCGCCAGTCTTTAAGTGGGTGTCCCATGGCGGCCCATTTTTCAAATCGCGATTTTCTCACTAGAACACAGTCGTCACCATATATACTTTCACCAAGTGGTTTTTGAATAAGACTATTTTTTGCAATTTGCTTGATGATGGTACCGTGAACTCTATACAGGCGGCTATTTACTGGACTAGACGAACTTATATAAAGTGTACGATTGGCGCATTTATGAAGTAACAAATCTCGCGTCTTATCTGGTTCTCTATATATTACACGCTCATCATTTCCAGTTTGGGCATTACATACACATAGCTCAACAGTTCTAAAAATATCAACAACTTTAATATAGTAGCATAGTTCACCAATAATAGCTATATCAGACGAAACCGCCTTTTTTGTCCAAATGATCTTTCCATCAGATGATTCGCATACTAATTTATTTTGATTATGTTTATCCTCATCTGATGTAATATACCATACAATATTCCCCTGCACATCTATATCAACAGCAGGCTTGGCAGTCTTCTTCCAGGCCCATTTCCATACAAATCGGTAGTTTGGAATAAGAATGATATTTATTGTTCCGCAACCAATCATAAATCCTGGAAGTTTAGAGTATTGCTGAGCATCAATAATTTCTTGTTCCATCTGTCGGGCTTCTTTTTCAACTGCTGGCTGAGTGGCCAATTCATTAAAATGAGCTCGTTCCCGTTTTAAGAGATTTTCCCATCTCTTACCTTTCATTGTCTCCATCCAGGCAAACGGGTCTTTCCATTTTAAATATCCTAGATCTCGTACTTCTTCACCCGTCATACCACCTACTAATGTACAACTTAAAAGATATCTTATCTCTTATACTAAAATGCCAGCGCCTGTATCAGTCTCTATTATTTATAATAAATCTAATACATATGGTCTAAATGATGATATTATTGTTATTGAACGCCTTCTAAAACAGCTACATGAATCTATTGGTCTGCCGATAGGAAAACCTAAGATGGTTGATATGCGTGAACCTTTGGTGCATTGTGATATTAATATCCATCTAGAGATTCCCGTTTTTAGTGCGATTCCCTGGGCGCATACAAATATTATGCTCGTGAATCCTGAACAATGGTCTTATTCCTATGATGCATATGTGCATGCTTTTGATGCGCTAATCTTTCGCGACTCTGCGGCGGCGAATGTATTCACTGCGGATTTTACTGAAAAAGGCCTGGCGACTGATAACTTCTATGTAGTTCCGTGGGCGGCCGCATGGCAGGTTAAGGATATTAAGAGTGCCTATGGAAAAGGCGCTGATCTTGGATTTGTATGTTTTGTGGCGGGCTCTACATCCAAATATGAATATCTGCGTAAGGTGCTACCTCATTGGAGAGATGCCGATCCGCCCCTAACCGTCTATACCACCCGTGCCGATTTTGCGGAGAACTTAAAGAAAGTGGTGGGTGCGACGAGTGTGACGGTGAAATGTCAGGATCTAGATATGGATAGTCGCTATCGCCTGATGACACTTTATCGCGGCCATCTCATTTGCAGCCAGGGCGAAGCGTTCGGTTATGCGGCTGCAAATGCAGAAGTGGCTGGTGCATTTACAATTATGAACCGTCTTCCCGTATTTGAAAAGATGTATGATAACCGAGAAGGGATTGCGTGGCTATCTAATGTGACTGAAAAATCAAGCGCAGTCCGTTATTCACTTGCTAGTCCTGATAGTAGCTGCATTCGTTCTGAATTGGAGAGTGCATTTGAACAATTTCGCAGTGCAGATTTTGAGGTCATCCAAAAAGTTCGTCAAGCCCGCGCTGAACAGCGTATGTTTTATACAGGCAGTAACTTCTCTGAAGTCCTAAAAGATATTGGCCTACACATTAAAGCCCGCCGCCCCACTAAAGGAAATTTCTTCTGCCCTCCTGTACTTCATCCGCAGGATTGCCCGCCCATTACCATTATCACACCGACTTACAATCGTCAAAAACTGTTTGATATCGCTCTTCACAACATTCTATCAACTGATTATCCGCGAAATAAGATTGAATGGATTGTGATTGAGGACAATGAAAAGACACCACACATGGTCGGCGAGAAGCTAATGAGTTTTCAGGTTCAGGTTCCAGAAGCTAAAATTAAGTATATCCCCATTGAGGGACGAATGACAATTGGTGAGAAACGCAATATTGCTGTAGAAAACGCGAGTAATGATATTATTCTTTTTATGGACGATGATGATCATTACCCCGAAACTTCATTCAGACGGCGCGTTGCATGGCTAACTGGGGGCGTTAAACGCGGGGAGAAAGGTGGCGCAAATATTGCGTGTTGTACGACTCTTGCATTATATGATCTAAGAACGGGTATTAGTGCTGTGAATGTGCCACCATTTGAGATTCCGTTTGCACAGCGTATTTCAGAAGCAACTCTGACATTTAGGAAATCTGCTTGGGTTGAAAGAAAATTTCCGCATGTGTCTATTTCAGAGGGCGAAGACTGGATTTCTGGGCGTGAGAGCCAGGTAATAGAGATGCCACCGCAACAAATTATCGTGGCATTCTCACACGGTCAAAACCAGTCCAGTCGTCGCATTCCTCCCACCGATCAAAAGCCAGCCTGTTTCTGGGGATTTCCTAAGGAATATCTGATTTTTGTTCATGAACTCGCTGGAGTAAAAGTGGAAGAAGATAAAAAAGCCGCTAAGGGCGCACGGCGCTAATACGACGCCTGCTTTTTCTTGAGTGAAGTATCCTACCTCCACGTCGTATAGCATTATTTGGTGGTGCTGGTGGCTTTGGCTCAGGTTCAGATGCGTCAGGCATTGGTTCTGGTCCAGGAGGAGGGGCAGGTGGTTTTGGCTCTCTTTCACCCTCTTTTTTCGCCTGGGTTAAGACTGAAGATACAAACTCCTTGCACGGGCCTTCTCCGCATTTTAACTTAAGCATTTCTTCGGTAACAGGAATCCTTAAAAGCTGTAATGCAAAATTAATCGCTGGCGCATTATTGACATTCTTTACTAAGTCTTGAAACTCACATGAACAAAGATACGCTTCATCGGACATGACTGCCTGAATATTGTTCAAATCCTCCCAGGTCGGCGATAAATAATCTGGGCGGGCCGATATACCAACCTCCTCTAAAATTCCATCCATCTCCGCCTTTCTTCTAGCAATCTTCTCCAAACTACCAATCAGCGGCAATCTGACTTCTTCTGGAGCTGTTATTTGAAATACTGCAAGTAGGAGACCAATGATCATTGATTTTGTTGCATCAAACGAACCATATATAATGCTATCTTGGATCTGGGGGGCTAACATCCTGAACATGGATAAAAATACCTTGAAGATTTCACCATAAATCATAGGCGATGTTCCAAAATAGCCAGCTGCAGTTAAAATTGCCTTCTTCCAGTCGCCTCTAAATATCTCAAGTAACGCCACAAGAATTGATAGAAGCTTTCGCCCATTATCATTTCCTTTAATACCCATTGTAATACGAGTAATATCCATAATTAAATATGCGGCAACGATAATTAGACGAAGAGGTACCTTGAATTTAGCTAATACACTCTCGGTTGACTCCATTGGTACTGGGACTCCAGCAGCCGTACTAGCAGTACTTACGCCACTTGAAATAAGTTTGGACAATGTTTCTGGAATGAGACGGATATCACTTGACATGTCACCCTGCTTTTCAAGTCTTAATACACCATGTTTTGAGGCATAGCGATTTACATCTGCATCAAAGGTTTTAATCTTATTAATAACTTTGTTGTATACATCGTCTGGGCCACTCATATCGGATGAACTCTCATTTGAATCAGTGACATGTTCAATCTTTGACTTTAAAAAATCAGCCGACAGACCAGATAGAGTGCTCGGATCTGGTATATAGGCCCCTCCCATAGGCTTAGGAGATATAGCATTCATAATGGTTGCAATATGCGGTTTGAGTGCTGTTTCTAATGTTTGTTGTTCTTTTGACGTTAAGAGTGGTTGACCATTTGAATTTACTACCTTTGTGGCCCACCCCTCTTCGCCATGCGTCTCGGTGATTACACTTAATACCTTAATTAGCCCATTTATAGATTGACCTAGCTTTTGAGCCATCTGTGGACTTTTAATCGCCGCATCTAGTGCAACTTGAAGATTATTAAAACTATATCCTGTATAGCTCATACTATTTTACATATAGTTTTTATTTGGTTTTAGG
>JACCDP010625047.1_pt1 | contig 13480 bp, 10 predicted proteins | sample 7445841 | NCBI WGS metagenome assembly JACCDP01 (sample SAMN15323441, study PRJNA562643) | freshwater metagenome | isolation source: river surface water | place: USA:Blue River Watershed | collected 2017-08-17
CTCCTCCGGCGCGATAAAATAACTCGACACGACACCACCCTTCCCCTCAGCGACTCTCGTCCGGTCCGACAAGGTGATCTCGTCCAAACCATCCAGACCATGAATCACGAAACAATGTTGCGATCCTAGCTCCAGGAGCACACGCCCGAGGATATCGGTCCACTTTGCATCATAGACCCCCAGCACTTGGTGCGTGGCACCGGCTGGGTTGGCTAATGGGCCAAGCACGTTCAGGATGGTCCGGATACCCATCTCTTGGCGTACGCCGGCACACTGTTTCATCGCGCCATGGTAGAGCGGCGCAAACAAGAACCCGATGCCAACTTCGTCGATACAGTCGGCCACACCGCTCGGATCGAGATCAATTTTCACACCGAGCATGCTCAGGACATCCGCGCTACCGGATCGAGAGGACACCGAGCGATTTCCATGCTTCGCCACGGTAATGCCGGCCCCGGCGACTACGAATGCGGCGGTCGTGGAGATATTGAACGTGTCGGCCCCATCCCCACCCGTTCCGCAGGTATCGACCACGATCGACGACCCGACTCTGATTCGAGTTGCTCGTTCCCGCATGGCGCGTACCGACCCGACAACTTCAGCGACCGTTTCACCTTTTTGCCTGAGTCCCATGAGATAGGCCGCCATCTGAGCCGCGGATGCAGCCCCGTCCATGATCTCCAGCATGACCATTTCGGCCTCTTGCACAGAAAGATCGGTTCGGTCGGCTACTTTGGCGAGCGCGTCTTTGATCATGGATACATAGAGCAGGAACGGACTAGAGTTTCAAAAAGTTTCGGAGCAGATCTTTCCCGACGGTCGTCAGAATCGATTCCGGATGGAATTGGACCCCTTCGACACCCAGTGTCTTATGGCGGATTCCCATAATCTCGCCCTCAGCCGTTTCAGCGGAAATTTCACAACATTCCGGAAGATTGCCTCGATTGACGATAAGAGAATGATAGCGCGTCGCTTCAAATGGATTGGATAACGACTGAAAGATGGTCTTGCCGTCGTGCGTGATCTGCGACGTCTTCCCATGCATCAACCGGGGAGCGCGCACGACTTCTCCTCCGTAGGCAACTGCCATCGACTGATGCCCCAAACAGACACCGAGAATGGGCAGCTTCCCCCCAAACCGACGAATCGCGTCGACTGAAATACCGGCTTCCCTTGGCGTACAGGGTCCCGGTGAAATCACGAGACGGCTCGGATGCAACTCCTCGATCTGGTCGAGCGTAATCTTGTCGTTTCGATACACCTGCACATCCTCACCCAATTCTCCGAGATATTGAACGAGGTTGTAGGTGAAGGAGTCGTAGTTATCGATGACGAGGAGCATGGTGAACCCGGTTTCTAGCTTTCAGCTCTCAGCATATAGCTCATCTATTATAGAATCTTGATCGTTCAGGACCACCCAAGACCGACAGCTGACTGCTGAAGGCTGAGAGCCTTCTTACTCCAGTCCTTGTTCCGCCAGTTCAATCGCCTTCATCATGGCGCGAGATTTGTTGCAGGTTTCTTCATACTCATGTTCCGGATTCGAGTCAGCGACGATGCCCGCCCCGGCCTGGATGAAGGCTCGACGCCGCGAGACCACAACCGTACGGATATTGATGCACATATCCATATTACCTGAAAAACTAATGTAGCCGACGGCGCCGGCATAGGGCCCGCGTCTGGTCGGCTCAAGTTCCTCGATGATTTCCATCGCCCTGATTTTCGGTGCGCCGGACACGGTACCGGCGGGAAAGCATGCCTTCAGCACATCATACACCGTCTTGTCCGGGCACAGCGTGCCTGTGACATTGGAGACCATATGCATGACATGCGAGTACCGTTCAACATTCATCAACGACTCGACGTGGACGGATCCCAGTTCAGCCACACGACCGACATCGTTGCGTCCGAGATCCACCAGCATGATGTGCTCAGCGCGTTCCTTGGCATCAGCAAGAAGACGGCGTTCTAATTCCACATCCTCATCCATTGTTGCGCCACGCCGTCTGGTGCCAGCAATCGGGCGCACCGAGACCAACCCGTCCTCACACCGTACAAGAATTTCGGGAGACGAGCCGACCAGTTCAACTCCGGCAATTCGGATGTAATACATATAGGGTGAAGGATTGACGAGGCGCAGGGCCCGGTAGAGCTGAAACGGGGAAGCCTGGAGATTTGTTTCCCATCGTTGCGACAAGACACACTGAAAGATATCGCCAGCCCTGATGTAGTCCTGCGCACGAGACACGATCTTCTCAAAGTCTGCCTTGCTCATGTTGACCGTGAAACGAATCGGAGTTCGCCGACGCCTCGGCTTGACGGGTCGAAGCGGTCGACGGATTCTGGCAATCATTGCCTCAATCCTGCCTGTCGCCTCACGATAGGCCGAACGAATGTCTCGTTCCGACTGGGACTTTACCTGTGCATTGGCGACAACCTTGATCTTCTGCGAGACGTTGTCGAAGATGAGCAGCGTCTCGGTCAATAAAAATGCAAAGTCCGGAACATCGAGGTGTTCCTTCTTGCGAGAGGGAAGATCCTCGAACGTCTGCACCATGTCGTAGCCGAGGTACCCGACGGCTCCACCGACAAAAGGAGGCAGATCCGGAACCGTTACAGGGCGGTACGTCTCCATGATTTCCCGCAGACGGTCCAGTGGCGCCCCTCGGCTAGGGATTCGCCGGCAATCCGAACCCTTCTTCACACAAAGATCGCCACGATCCTCGTAGATGACGAGCGGAGAACCGCTTCCAAGAAAGGAATATCTGGCCCACTTTTCTCCCCCTTGAATACTCTCCAGTAAATAGGCCGAGGGCCCGTGATCAGTTTTGGCAAAGGCCGAAACCGGCGTATCATAGTCCGCCAAGATTTCACGGAATAACGGAATGAGATTGCCCTGTTTTGCGTAGGAGCGAAACTCATCCAGCGTGAGTGAATAGGTCGCTGCCCGCATGTCGTCCGCTTACTCTATCCCCACCAGGAGCTTCTGTCCGATCTCGACGATGTCATCCGGCAGTTTATTCGACTTCTTCAACTTATCGACCTCAATTCCATACCGCCTGCCAATGCTATAGAGCGTTTCGCCCGCTTTGACCACATGCACCATCCCCGGTGTGACCTTCATCGGAGAATCCGGCTCAGTCATAGCCGCCATGCCTTTGTCTGAAAGATGACCACCGCTGCGACCGCCGGAAACAGCTTTCGGCGGTTCGGCTTTTTTGGGTTTGGCTAGAGGGGGCTGGCCCTTTCGCTGCATATCCTCTAGGGCTTTTCGTTCCAGCACCGTCGCTTCCCTGATTGCTTCTGCCTCCTCTTGAAGACGCCCCATCTGCTCACGTGCCATTTGCACTTGGGCTGACAGTTCACGATTTTTCGCCTCAAATTCAGACAGTTCAGCCTTGACGTGCCTGACTTCACTGTCCAGCTCTGCCGTCCGTTTCTCTTCCTGCGTGAGAAGGCGCTGAAAATTCAGGCTTCGCGCTTTTTCTGCGTTGTATTTTTCCTCTAATACAACACACCCACTTACCAGCCACCCACCACAGAGCAGTATTCCTAATGAAATAATCTTCTGGATTCGCCCACAGACCTGCTGCTCTCCCTTCTGCATATACCCTCCTTTACCCAGGCTCTCTGCCAACTTCAGACCTGCTGAAGCGACGCTTAGAATAGTGGCCACTGATGCGAAAGTCAAAGCGGACCAGGCCCATCGGGTTTGACCGTTTCCGCACCCTTATGCTACGGTCAGCACGGGTCAGGCCTCTCTCCCCTCTCATGCCAAACATCGTCTTTCATGGCACCTTAGAAACGATCGCTGAGGCGTCACCTCGTTGAGCCTAACAATGCGACAGGATTCACTCCATAACGACTCTCTGCCCTCGTCGAAAGCCACTCCAGCCGAGCAAGAGCGACTCGCCCAACTCAAGGGCCAAATCCGGCATCATGACTACCTCTATTACATCAAGGACCAGCCTGAGATTTCCGATGGAGAGTATGATCGGTTGTTCCGAGAATTGACCAACTTGGAACGGACGTACCCGGAACTGGTTACCCCCGATTCCCCGACTCAGCGTGTCGGTGCCCCCCCCTTGGATACACTCGGCAAGGTGCAGCATGAACGGCCCATGTTGAGCCTTGATTCCTTGATGAATCCTGAAGAGGTCCTGGCCTTCGATCAGCGAATGAAACGGGAGCTCGGTGTGGACCACATCGAGTACACGGTCGAGCCTAAATTCGATGGCCTGTCGGTTGAAATAGTATACGACCACGGAACGTTTGTTCGTAGCTCGACCCGTGGTGACGGACAGGTGGGCGAGGATATCACCATGAATCTCCGCACGATTCGCTCGCTACCACTGCAGTTAGAGACCGGATCGTACCCGGATCATTTGGTAGTGCGTGGCGAAGTGTACATGCGCCTTTCCGAGTTTCATGCGCTCAATCGACGAATGACCGAGCGGGGAGACGACACCTTTGCCAACCCACGTAACGCCGCCGCCGGTTCTCTGCGGCAACTCGATTCGCGCATTACCGCTTCACGGCCACTCGTTGTCACGTGCTATGAAGTGATGGCGATGACCGGAGCTCATCCCCCGTCGCACTGGGCGGAACTGGAGATGCTGGCCATGTGCGGGCTTCCGGTCCCTACCCTTCGCCGACGATGCGAAACCATCGACCAGGTCTTGGCATTTCACCGGGAAACGGAGGACCAACGCGATAATCTCCCTTATGAAATTGATGGAGTCGTGGTGAAAATCGATCGCGGGGATTGGCAAGCGCAACTAGGAATGAAATCCAGAAGTCCTCGTTGGGCCATCGCGTTCAAGTTTCCTCCTCGGAAAGAGATCACAGAGGTACAGGACATTGTCATTTCCGTTGGCCGAACGGGAGCCTTAACCCCTCTCGCCCTCCTGAAACCAGTAGACGTGGGTGGGGTCACCATCAGCCGAGCTACCCTCCACAATGCGGACGAGGTGGCAAGAAAGGATATCCGAGTAGGCGACACGGTTCGAGTCGAGCGCGCCGGCGATGTTATTCCGGCGATCACCGAGCGTATCCCCATCTTGAATGAAGTCAGGTCGGACCCTTTCCACATGCCACTTCACAGTCCAATATGCAATTCCACCGTGGCAAGAGAAGGTGCCTACTTCTACTGCACAGGCCAAGCCGCCTGTCCAGCCCAACTGAAAGGTGCCATTGAACACTTCGTATCGAAGACCGCTCTCAATATCGACGGACTGGGTAAGAAAACAGTGGCACAATTGGTCGACCTTGGCCTTGTGAAGGATCTCTCCGACCTGTATCGACTCAGGGCTGAACAACTTCTTGAGTTAGAGGGATTCGCGGAGCGCTCCTCAACCCTTCTCCTTGACGCCCTCGCTCAAAGCAAACACGTCTCGCTCGACCGATTTTTGATGGGCCTGGGAATCCGTCAAGTAGGGCAGCACATCGCCAAAGTGCTTGCGAAAGAGTTCGGCTCGCTTGATGCCATCATGTCGGCTGACTGTGCCCGTTTTCAGGAAGTCCGGGAAATTGGTCCTGAAATCTCTGAGAGTTTGGTCTCATACTTCCAAGAGAGTTCGAACCGACGGGTCATCGATGAATTGCGTACACTAGGCGTTTCGATCATGGACACACCCTCAACTCAGAGCCCGGTTGCTTTGCCTTTCTCAGGGAAGAGCTTCGTGTTCACTGGTGGATTGGTGAGGCTGACGAGAGATGAGGCCAAGGCGCTGGTAGAACGGTTGGGCGCCACGGTGTCATCCGGTGTCAGTAAGAAGACGAGCTATGTCGTAGCCGGCACAGACCCTGGCTCGAAACTCGATCAGGCGAAGAAATTAGAGGTAGCTGTCCTTAACGAGGAGGCTTTCCTAGACTTGATGGCGCAACATAAAGAATGCTAGTCACACAGAGGCTTCGACCGGAACAGGCACTTTCTCGTCCTTAAGAATTTGCACGCTTCGTATCGAGCGAGGATCCGCCTCATGGACCACCAGGCGGCAATTCTCGATGCGGAGTTCTTCTCCTGCCTGCGGGATGCGACCAAGATTTTCCTGGATCAGCCCTCCGATCGTCAGGGCTTCATCTCCCAGCTCAACTTTCAGGAAGTCGTTCACCTTTCGAACTTCCGTCCGTCCGTGGACTAGAATTTGGTTCTTTCCAATGCGTTTGATGAGTTCTTCGGTGATATCCGTTTCATCGACGATCTCACCCACGACTTCCTCGAGAAGATCTTCAAGCGTCACCAGTCCCATGACACCGCCGAATTCGTTGACCACGACTCCCATATGCCGTTTCTCCTGCTGAAACTGTTTCATCAAGTCGTCCGCCGTCTTGCCGGCCGGGACGAAGAGCGGAGGATGGGCGATATCCCGGAGGCGCAAATCGGTTCTCCCTTTAGCCAACTCGGTCAGCGCCTTCGTCTTGTAAAGAATCCCTGTAATGTTATCGAGCATGCCGTCATAGAGCGGAATTCTGGAGTACTTGGAATTATAGAGCAGCTCTTGTGCTTCCTTGAGTCGAAGGTTCCCGTCGAGTGAAAACACGTAAATGCGCGGCGTCATCGCATCTTCCGCTGTAATATCTTTCAGTTGAAAGACATTCTTGATCATCTTCACTTCTTCCGATTCCAACTCGCCGGCCTTTCCTCCTTGGTCGAGCATAATTTTCAGCTCTTCCTCTGTTACCAAGGGAAGCGTCAACCCTTTTCCTCCCGTCAAACTATAGATGAGGGGGACGATCAGAAACAGAAGAGGCCTCAACATGACCTGAACCCAATAGATCGGGTAGGCCATGTTCAGCGTCACGGGTACGGAGAATTTTGCCGCCAGAGTCTTTGGGATGACATCCACTGACACGAGAAGCACAAAGGTCAGGATACCGATCATCACTGCAATCGCTTCTTCAAGTGCACTCTTGCCCCCATAGGCATTCAAGGTGATGAAGGTGGCGAACATGGGGGTCGCAGTACTGACGAGACGGTCACCGACGAGAATGGTCGAGAGGAGCTTTTGGGGGTCGCTCCTTAACTGAAGGGCTTTGGCTGCCCGTTTACTTCCGTTTTGCGCCAATGCTTTCAGTCGTGTTTCGTTGACCGAAAAGAAGCCGATCTCGGCTGTAGAAATAACGGCGGATAACCCTATCAATCCTAGTAGGATGAGGATGTCCATCGCAGTCGTCTATTAGGGACGTTGGACCAGTGTGGCTGGCCTGATGAGAAGCCGGGCGTCTCCCAGAGGATACCTCTTGGTCCACCCTTCAGAAGATCGTACGATTAAGATAACCGGACCACTTAAAATAGAATTCACAGCTACTACATCTATCACAGGGATCAAATGCAGGCAAGCAATCAAAGAAATGTCGCTTGAAAATCAATTGGTTCCAAACGGAATCCTCAGAATGATACCACCGTCCTTCTAATGTTTAGCTATCATCCCGCACAACAAACGATTGCAGGTTCAATGTACGATCGAGGCGACTCGCGGCCATCTGAGCCTCCGGCTCGGTCAAGAATCGACCAATTTGAACTCGGTAACGGCGCCCTTCCTGGAGATCGATCTGAATGATACGCCCATCAGCAAAATCTCGTTGAACTTGTGCTAACAGCGCCCTAGCATTCTGAAGGTCCGCGAAAGCACCGACTTGAACCCGTAACCCCCCCATCCCTTCGGGCCGAGAGTTATAGTCCACAACTCGAAGTTCGACCTGGTCGGTTCCGTTGCCGACCATCCCAAGCGCTTGGGCACCAGCCAACGAAAGATCCAAAACCCGTCCCCTCGCGAACGGTCCTCGATCATTAATCCTGACCGTAACGTGGCGACCTGAAGTCAACGAATGCACAACTGCGACGGACCCGAGTGGCAGTGTCCGATGAGCAGCCGTCAGTTTGTACATGTCGTACCGCTCCCCATTAGCTGTCTTGTTCCCATGAAAGCCAGGGCCATACCACGAGGCCATCCCTCGTTCTACAAATCCAACGGGATACCCGGGGAAACGATCAATAGGACGAGGAGCGGTGGTGCAGCCGTGATAGAGGACGACGCCCAGTCCGATGACGACCATGGGCAGAGAAGTAAGTTTCGTGAGCGGCACCGGCCGCATCGATCAAAACTCGTCGAGCGACTGATTGCGTAGAATGGCCAAGGCCTTGTCGGTATTGGAAACGGTCAGAACGACGATCGCCCGTTTCCCTTCCCGTGAAGGCGTACAATAGCCGCACTTGATGTTGATCCGGCTCTTCATCAAAGTATCTGCCACTTTCCTTAACGCGCCGGGCTTGTTTTCGAGACTCAGGAGGAGCGCGGTCTCCTCGCCAAACTTAATCTTTGCTGCCTTCAGAGCCGCGCGAGCACTGTCCAGGTCAGCGACAAGCAGCCGCAACTTGCCCGTTCCCATCACCTCCGGAGCGGAGAACGCCTTGATGTTGACACCGGCTTCACCGAGGACCGCCGTCACTCTGGCAAGGGCACCCGGTTTACTCTGACCACTGATAACAAGCTGCGTTGTTGTCGGCATAGTGAGACTCCTAGTTAACCTCCGGCATCAGGACTTTTTCCGCCTTGCCGAGCGTATGGCCCGCAACGGAGACCACGATCCGTAGTGATACGAGAGGATGCGAGAGGACGCCGGTCGCGCGCACAGTCTCCGAGCCCGTAACCGTACCGCAAAGAAGACGCCGGCACTCGAGCGAATTCGGAGGAACCGCCGCTTCCTACACCAGAGGCACAATGACGGCCGCCTGCTCCGCATTCTTATACTCCTCTTTATGAACATCCACTCGTTGCGCCGCACGTCACACATTTGAGACAGGTGCCGTTTCGGACCATGGTGAACTGCTTGCACTCGGGGCAGGGATCGCCTTCGTAGCCCTTGACTCTAGCATCTTTGGCATTTTTGATCTCTGTCAGTGTAAGCGTTTCCCTCGTGATCTCCACTTGTCGAGCAACACTATGCCCATTTCCGTGACCATTTCCTTTTCCCCCGTTCCGACGAATCGGAAGATGTTCCGTAAGAACGGAAGATTTGGCCAGTGCATCGAGGTCCGCCTCTTCTTCTGAACATTCGGGATCCATGTCGTCTTTCTTCATCGAATCCATGCGCAGATCTTCCTCCTTCACCTGCGCCAGGTCATATCGGTCGAGATACGTCACAGCCAATTCACGGAAGATATAATCGATGATCGAGGTTGACATTTTGATTCGATCGTTCAATTTCACGGGACCGTTCGGCTCAAACCGGGTAAAGACAAACGCCTCAACGAATTCTTCCAGCGGCACGCCATGCTGAAGTCCAAGAGAGATGGCGATCGCAAAACAATTCATGAGGCTTCTGAACGCCGCCCCTTCCTTGTGCATATCCAAAAAGATTTCTCCGACCGTCCCATCCTCATATTCACCGGTGCGCAAGTACAGCTTATGTCCCCCGACAATCGCCTTTTGCGTGTATCCGCTTCGCCGACTCGGGAGGGGGCGGCGCTTGGCGAGATACCGAACAAGTACCCGTTCGGTGATTTTCTCCGCCATCCCCATCACGCCGGTGGCCGCCTCCACGGCCTTTCCACTGTCAGTCGAAGCGCTCAACGGCTGACTCAGCTTGGACCCGTCACGATAGAGCGCGACGGCTTTGACCATACTCTTCCAGGCGAGTAAATAGGCCGCCTTGACGTCTTCAAGCGTGGCATCGGCCGGCATATTAATGGTCTTGCTAATCGCGCCGCTGATGAACGGCTGTGCCGCGGCCATCATCCGGATATGCGCATCGACGGCGATGGAGCGTTGTCCGATGCGACCGCATCGATTGGCACAATCGAACACTGCAAGGTGTTCGGCCTTCAAATACGGGGCGCCTTCCACCGTCATCGTCCCACAGCAGAAATCATTCGCTGCCGCGATCTCTTCTTGCGTAAAGCCAAGCGTCTTCAGCAGGTTGGCGCTTGTTTCATTCAGCTGAGCTTCGGTCAGGCCAAGCTTTTCGACGCAAAACGCCTCTCCGAGTGTAAACTTATTGAAGACGAACTGAATTTCAAACGCTTGCGCCAAACTGCTCTCCAAACGATCGAGAGCCGCATCGTCAAATCCCTTTTGACGCAGCGTGTCATGATTGATGAACGGTGCGCCCTTGAGCGTCTGAGCCCCGACACAGTACCGAACGACATCCTGCGCTTGCTGATCCGTATAGCCAAGGTTGGCCAGCGCCAGCGGCAAGCTTTGATTGATGATCTTGAAGTACCCGCCGCCGGCCAGTTTCTTGAATTTCACCAGAGCAAAGTCTGGTTCAATCCCCGTGGTATCACAGTCCATGACCAACCCAATCGTGCCGGTTGGAGCAATGACGGTCACTTGAGCATTGCGATATCCATAGGCCGTCCCTAATTCAAGCGCATGGTCCCAGGCGCGTCTGGCGGCGAGAAGCATGTCAGGCGGACAATGCTCGGGACGGATTCCCATCGGCGCAATCGTGAGGTGTTCGTATTCTGCCTGCGGCGCCTGGTACGCAGCTCGACGGTGATTGCGGATGACCCGCAGCATATGCTCTCGATTGTTTGCGTACCCCGGAAATGGCGACAACTCGGCAGCCATTTCAGCCGATGCACTGTACGCTTCACCCGTCATAATGGACGTGATGGCTCCACACATCGCCAAGGCCTTGGGCGAATCATACGGAATCCCTTGACGCATGAGCACGGTCCCCAAATTCGCATACCCCAACCCCAGCGTCCGGAACTGATAGCTCTTTTCGGCGATGGAGCGGCTCGGAAATGAGGCCATCAACACGCTGATCTCTAACGCGATCGTCCACAGCCGAACGGCATGGCGAAAATGTTCCAGCTCGAATTGCCCATCAGCGGCATAGAACTTCGTGAGGTTCAGGGAAGCGAGATTACAAGCCGTATCATCCAAAAACATGTACTCGGAACAGGGATTCGACGCATTGATACGACCGTCCTCCGGACAGGTATGCCACTCGTTGATGGTGGTATCGTACTGAGTCCCTGGATCAGCACAAATCCAGGCCGCCCACGCGATCCGGTCCCACAGCTCCCGTGCTTTGACGGTCTTCCAGACCTTGCCGCTCGTTCGACGCTTGAGTTGCCAGTCGCCGTCGGCTTCGAGCGCGGCAAAAAACTCATTGGGAATCCTGACGCTATTGTTGGAGTTTTGCCCAGAGACGGTCTGGTAGGCCTTCCCATCCCAATTCGTGTCATATTCATGGAAGACAAAATGGGTGAAGCCTTGCTGCGCATAAGAAAACATTCGTTGGATATACGCCTCGGACACCAGATCCCGACGAGCCGATGCCAGAGCCTCACGCAAGACCGGATTGGTCTTCTGGTCGAGATCCAGCCTGAGAGCGCCCTCACCATCGACCGTATGACAAGCTTTCAGCACAGCATTGAGGCGCTGCGCACAAATCTTTGACCCCGTCACCATCGCCGCGACTTTTTGCTCTTCGATGACTTTCCAATCGATAAATTCTTCGATATCCGGATGGTCGAGGTCCAAACAAACCATCTTGGCGGCACGGCGCGTCGTCCCTCCGGATTTGATCGCTCCGGCAGCTCGATCCCCGATCTTCAGAAATGACATCAGGCCTGAAGACTTCCCGCCGCCAGAAAGCCCTTCGCCATCCCCACGCAGTTTCGAAAAATTGGTCCCGGTTCCGGAACCATACTTGAACAACCGCGCCTCCCGCACCCAGAGATCCATGATGCCGTTTTCATTCACGAGATCGTCCTCGATTGATTGAATGAAACAGGCGTGTGGTTGAGGATGTTCGAAGGCGTTGGTGGCTTTCACTACCTCGTGAGTCTTGGGATCAACGTAATAATGCCCCTGGGCCGGTCCCGATAACCCATAGGCATAATGAAGGCCGGTATTGAACCACTGGGGAGAATTTGGCGCTGCCATTTGATGCGCCAGCATGTAGCACATTTCATCGTGGAACGACTCAGCATCGTCCGGCGTCTTGAAATACCCATAAGCCTTGCCCCAATGGGTCCAGCATCCAGCCATGCGTTCGAAGACTTGACGGGCATCTCGCTCACCACCCAACACCGACTTGCCATCTGGACCGATGGCAGGCTGCCCATTCTGATCGCGCTGCGGAACTCCGGCCTTCCGAAAGTACTTCTGGGCCAATATATCGATGGCCAGCTGCGACCATGCCTCAGGAACGTCGATATTTTCGAGCTTGAAGACAGTGGAGCCGTCGGGATTGCGAATCTCCGACGAACGCTTCACAAACGTGATCCCCTCGTAGGGATTCTGCCTGCGACTGGTAAATCTTCGATCAATTTTCACGGTAGACCTCCTGCCGAGGGGAAAAGGATGTGACCCATGCCTCTGATTAGACCATATTTAAGGTGCGTGAAGCTCATGTAGTTTCAATGAACAGCTACATATAGCTATCATGTTTTTTTGTCAACACCAAGTATTGTGGATGTTTGGGAAATGAGAGGAAAGGCTGTGAATAGTCGAAAGGCGAATATCCTGGCCAATTCTAGTCGCGTATCAACGGGGTTATCCACAGAAATAACCAGCGAAATCTGGCCCCGTCAGATTACCCTGGCCATTTTTTCTTTTTAGAAGGCCATTCGCCCGATCTTCAGCGTTGCTTCTTCGACGCCCTGAATGGGAATGAACCAACCGCCGAGACCGAAGACAATGACTTTTGTATCCGCCACCTGTGTTTCATACCGGCTCACAATCCCCCAGTTCTGTCGCGCTGTATTCGGCCTCACGAGTGATTCGAGAAGCTTCCTACTTTGCGATTGAAACACCTGCCGGATAAATTGTTGTTCCCGAGTCGATGTGCCCTGGTCCATTCGGTCTATCGCTTTGCTCAATTCCTGTTCAACGAAGCGTAAATAGTCATCCATGGTCGGGTTTGACCATACCAGAGCGACCGCTCCTGCAAGTGCAACAACTATCACGCTCAGACGAAGGAGACTCATGATGTTCTGATAGAATCTTCTACCCTCGAAATTGTTCGATGACTATCGAATCGCCGCATTTGACAAACAACCGTCCGCCAATTAGCTTAGCCAGAATTTTCTTCACAAGGTCTATAAAGTCTGGAGGAGACCATGTTCGTCTGGAGTAAAAAACTTGTTGGGGTCCTGTTAAGCATATTTCTACTGTTGTTGGGAATCTTCCTCCTCCAAGGCCCGTCGGAAAGTACCAGTGTCCTCAAAACACACACCACACAACGGATTATCTTGAATTATGCTTGTCTGCTCGTCTGGCTCTTCGTCTGGATGATCGACCAGGCGCGCGTACGCGGCAAGAATGTCTGGCTCTGGTTGGTGCCGTTTCTGTTGGCTCCGCTGCCCACCCTAATGCTCTTTGTTCTCTTCCTCCAACGACGATTGTCCTCATAGTCACTTGGAGATCGACGAAACTGCAGGTTCCGTAACGGGAGTGTGCTCGGCGGCTTTCTGCTCCGGCTCAATGGAACGCCGGACTCGCCAGACGGCCCAGAGACC
>JACCDP010008813.1_pt1 | contig 13479 bp, 10 predicted proteins | sample 7445841 | NCBI WGS metagenome assembly JACCDP01 (sample SAMN15323441, study PRJNA562643) | freshwater metagenome | isolation source: river surface water | place: USA:Blue River Watershed | collected 2017-08-17
GTATCGGATAAGATTCTCCAGCAGTGTCTTTCTTTGTGTTTTAGGCAAGGAAATGGCATTTTCTATTTGCAGGGATTCGTCAAACAACCTGGAAAAATCCTCTGCCTCCTGTCTTTCGAGGTAATGAGGGTGCAGCGGTCTGGATGCAGCAAAACGCCCATCGATCATATCAAAATAGCTATTGGATGCATTGAAGTTATTCAATGGAAAAAATCCTATATGGCGTGATAATGCCGCCATAAACTGAAGGTGAAAACTATGATTTGTTTCTGCAGCCCGATCAAAGTTTTGAAAGGAGCTTACAATAAACTGGTACATTTCTGTGTTAGATTCCTGCTCATGCAGGCAGCGGTATAATACTTCATTCAAAAACGTAGCCATGGTTCCTTTTAACACATTAGAGTATAAACTGGTGTAGTGGTAGTAACAACGGGCCTCATTCAGTTTTCCCAGGTTTTGATTTTCCCGTGCAAAAACTATAATTTCGAGCTGGTTTAAAGGTAGTATTAAAGCTGGTTTTATTTTAGATGCCGCACTGTTACCAACGTTAACCATATAACTTTGTAAACCGAAGTCTTTGGTATACAGTTTACAGATTTGTTTTTTATCGGTGTATTTGAGGGCATGCAAAACAATGGCCAGCGTTTTCAGTTGCATGATGGAAAGCCTTAGTTGATTACAAGAATTTTAGTGATGGCTTTTTGTTCACCGTCTGAAGTAGCACAAAGCGCCAGGTAAACTCCTGAAGCAACCCGCTCTCCCTTGAAATTTTTTGCATTCCATATTGCCTGTCCTCCTTCAGCTTTAGTCTCATACACTATATTCCCGGCCACATCGGTAATTTTCACAATGGCTCCGTTAATCATACCTTTGATTAATACCGGGCCATTGTAATTGGGTTTAACCGGATTAGGGTAAGCGTAAACATTTTCAAAAGTGCTTGTAGCTTCTGTGTTTATACCCTGAAAAGAAATCAGTCCTTTTTCTGTTGCAATAAATACTTCCCCTGTTTTACCGTCAATAGAAATGGCAATGATGCTATTAGAAAACAAGGGACTGTTTTCAGTAGTGAAATGGTACAACTCCTTTTGCCCGTCGGGTGAAAGGCAAAACACTCCGCTTTTAGTGGTTCCAATCCATTTATGGTTAGCGCCGTCTACGGCAATAGAGGTAATGCCTTCGGTTCCTAACAATACTTGTGTGCTTCCATCTTGTTGTATTAGTATTTGCTGGGCATCCCATTTGGCTCCATCCGAAAATATTTGTTCCGGATTGTAAAAAACTGCCAACCCTTCATCGGTTCCCACCCAAATATCCCCTTCTTTGTCTTCTGCCAGGCAATTCACGTCTATAGTGGGTAATCCTCCTGAGCCTGCGGTTTTAGAAACTTTTTTGGTATTGGTGTTATTCGGTTGTGAGTAGTTTTCATCTATCTTATATACAGCCATTCCCGAATTCCGGAAGATGATCCAGATTTGATCGTTTTTATCTATGAATGCCTTTTTACTAATAGCGGCACTGGGATAGAAGTTGGCGAAACTAAAATTTTGCCAGGTTTTGTCTTTTTTCTGAACCGCCAGTAATTTATTGTTGTAAGATTCAGACACCCACAGGTTATTTCTTTTGTCGAATAGCACACCGTTCACACGAATGTCTTCAGGTACACTACCTTCAGCACCTAAAAGCGCACTATTGGTATGGTCGTATATCTTAATAACAGAATCGTTATAAAACTCCAGCACTCCTCTTCCCCAGCAACCTCCAAAATAATGTTTAGTATCTGCTGAATCTACGGCAATTGCATTAAGATCTTTGGATAGTCCGTCCATGCCTTTGTTCATGTGTTTCCACTGCCCGCCTTCCATTATATAAACACCCTCAGTAGACCAGGATGGCTCCAGGGATGCCCCCAGGTTAGAAGGGGCTATAAACACTTTACCCTCCACCACTTTCATCTCACTGCAGGTAGCCCTGTTGGGTCCGTTAGGGTAGTACTTTTGTGGGTTAATTCCTACACTGGAGCTTGCATTGGCCTTAAATTTTATCAACCCCTTTGATTCATCCGCCATCCAGTAGGTTTCAGGTTCTGAAGGGTCTATGATGGCATCAATATAATTATGTTCCCAGGGGTTTTGAAAATAACCCCATATATTAAACAAGGAATTCCCGTTTTCATCCCTTCCATGAAAAATAGCATTACTTAAAATCATTAGAGTGCCCTTAGCTTCATCCGGTATTAATGCTTTAATGGTGTACTCCGGCCCTCTGTTAAGTCCGGTATAAGGGGTCCAGCCAGTGCCATTGTAAACAAAAATGGTATCCTGAGCATCTACCTGACTTTGAATTTTTTTAGAAAAATTAGTCAATACTTTTCCTTTGAAATTAATCAGGCAATTGTAGGGGCCGGGAGGTAATTGTGTTTCCAGCTTCCAGTTTTGGTAATTGGCCAGGTTGTTTGAACTCAGGGGCGCCGTGAGTATACCTGCATCAGTAGCCGCATATATACGCGACTGGTCGGTAGTAACCTGATACACATTAACACTGGAGCCATTATTCCCGATAAAATAGGTGTCTTTTACCTCATAGTTATCGGTATTCAGCACAACAATGCCAAATCCGGTGGCTAAATAGGCGTATTGCTTCTGGAAATAAACGGAATTAATGGTTTTCTTCCCTGGAATAGATTTACGCAGAATGTCTGATATATTATAGATTTGGTTGTTGCGGATGAGGTCAATATTGGAATTGGCGTAAACAACCAATAAAGTATTGTTATAGGTATTGGTTTTAACGAGAATAGGATCCACATCCGAAAGTCCCTGAATTTTACTGAGTCTTCCGTAAGAATTATCATTTCTGTCGAAATAATAAAGCCCCTGGCGGGTTTGGTGCCCATGAATACTGGTAACGGCAGCAAATAGTTTATTGTCGAATACCGTAACCGACACTGCGCTGTTATAGGAAAGATGATCGCGCCACTGAAAGGGTTTCAAGGGGCTTTGAGCCCCCAGACAGACTGCAAAACACCAGAAATAGCCCAGTGCCAGGTATTTTTTTAATTTTATTGAATGAAGCATATTGATCTGAAAGAGCAAAACGGGAAACTTCCCGCTATATTGTATGAGAGGTAAAGATAAACTTTTATCTTTGCGAAGGCAATTCTTACCTTTTAGAGGGGGAAATGCCAGCTTACCCGACTCCGTAGTTCAACTGGATAGAATGACAGATTCCGGTTCTGTTGGTTGGAGGTTCGAATCCTCTCGGGGTCATTTAATAGCGGGCATTTGCTCGCTTTTTTTCGAGTGGATTCTGCTTACCCCCCAGGCTCGCTCAAATGTCCACCGGACATTTGCCGCCTCTCGGGGGTCACCAGAGGCAGCGTGAGCAACTGAGTGAAAGCAAAAATTGATCTCCTGCCTGTATTAAACCACACCCATTTTTACTATGGTCAATGATGCGAAAAACAATCCTCTTTAAGGGTGAAACCCTTAGTTTTGCTGATTCCGGCAAAGGACGGGTGGTGGTATTACTACACGGTTTTTTAGGGAGTAGTGATATATGGAAAGTTAGCCAGCAAGCACTTGCCACTTCCTTTCGCGTTATTGTGCCGGATCTGCCCGGTCATGGCAACTCCTCTTGTTATGGCTATATACACAGCATGGAATTAATGGCTAAAAGTGTAAAATTTATTTTAGACCACCTTAAGCTCAAACGCTATGTTATTATCGGACATAGCATGGGTGGTTATGTAGCCCTTGCCTTTGCCGAGTTGTTTAATGATCATTTGCGCGGACTCTGCCTCTTCCACTCTACCGCCTACGCCGACAGTGAACAGAAGAAAATTGACCGCAACAGAGCCATACAACTTGTAAAACAAGATGCCCGCGTATATACCAAAGACACCATTAAACAGTTGTTTGCAGCCCCCTTCGCAAAACAACAGCATAACCACATTAAGTTTGCACAGGAAATTGCGCTCAACACCTCCCGCAGAGGTATCGTTGCCTGCCTGGAAGGCATGAAAGACAGGCCCAACCGTGATATTATTTTAAATTTTGCCCGCTTCCCCATACTCATGGTTATTGGCCGCCACGATACTGTGTTATCCGTTCAGGACTTACTCACACAAAGCGAACTTATCAGAAATAAAAGCATACTCCTGCTTGAAGATGCAGGGCACATGGGCTTTCTGGAATGCCCCGAAGTTGTCCATAAAACCTTACTTAAGTTCTCCCGCCTCTGTTTCAGGTCTTTGAAAAAACGACAAGGTTAAATCAGCTTATATAAAACCGGTTTACTGGGACTGGCATCATTTTCAAAACTGGCTATTTGCAGGTTCAACAAATAAGTTCCATCATAAACAGTATTCGGAACATAAATTAATTCTGTAATAGTGCGGTGTTCTTGGGTATTGTGCGGATATTCCCAAAACGCGTGGTGCGCCAGTAACTGGCCCCCATCCACTTCCTTATCTACCGAGGGGAGATCAATCAGCAAGTGCTCCACGCCCCTTTCCACCAACATCTTCACAGCTGCTGCCTCTATATAGGGAGGGTTAGTGTTAGCGTATTGGGCATTTATTTTTGCCGGAGAATTAGACAAGGTGCGAATAATAATGGCTTCCGGGTTTCCTGCCTCAACAGCCGGTAACAGTTGTTCTTTGGTAATAAGCATATCGCCATTCTGCTGTTGTTGCGGAAGCACAGTAACTAACTCCGCTAAAAACAAGAAACGCTTCAGGCATTGATTAATGGTTATGTATTCTTTACTAATGTGCCCCACACATTCAGTATGCGTGCCATTACCATGTGGATTAAAGCTAATGTTTCTGAAATTAACAGAGCCTCCCTGGTTTACATCCCCTATCCAGCTTCCATTTTGTACGGCCTCTATTTTCATGGGACTAACATACCAGGCACTTACACAATCGTTTCGGCTGCTAAGCGGAATGGATATATCAATGGGATGAAAGAAGTCTGCCCTTAGTGTTTTTCCTTTGTGTAGAATAGTTGCAACCATGAGTTACTGCTAATTGTTATTAATTCACATTTTGTATAGGTCTCACCATTTGCCAGTTTTACTTTCTGAGATTGGATGTGCCTCCTCAGGCTTTCCTTGCCGGATTGTCGCTAATAAATGCCTTCCAGCCACTGTATTGCTTTTGACCCGTTTGCAGGTTTCTGCTCTGAAAATGGTGGCACACAGCTGCGCCGAGAGCATCCGTTGCATCTAAATACTGGTGCAGCGCCTTCTCCTGCAGCAACGACTGCAGCATAGCCGCCACCTGCTCTTTGGCTGCATTTCCATTACCTGTTATACTTTGTTTTATTTTTTTGGGCGAATATTCAAAAACCGGCAGGTTATGGTGCAGGGCAGCTGCAATGGCCACACCCTGTGCCCTACCCAGTTTAAGCATAGATTGAACATTTTTTCCAAAAAAGGGAGCCTCAATGGCCAGCTCATCGGGCTGGTGTTTTCTGATAATGGCTGTTAACTCCCTGAAAATTACCTGTAGCCGTAAAGCGTGATCTTCATATTTATTCAAATGAAGCACATCACAGGTAATAAACTGCATGTTATTGTTTTTTATATGAATAAGCCCGTATCCCAGTATTACTGTACCCGGATCTATTCCTAAAATAATTTTATCGGTTTGCTTCATGCTGTGCAAAAAACAAAAATAAGGATAATAGCGCCTCCAACCACAGGCCTGAATACAGAAGAAACTCCCCCCTTACCGTGTACTCCATTTCCTGGGAATGAGCCATTACAAGGCACTTGAATAATGTCAATTAATTTCATACCTTTGTGGTGATTTCGAAGACTAATGTAATTGCTTAATATTAAAGTATTTATAATTTACCTAACCAACTTACATGATGCTGATCGCAATGAAAACAACTAATGAATAACTGTTCTGATCTATGAGAGTGATTTTTATACTATTATTTTTCTTTACAGGAACCCCTATTTTTTCTCAACATGTTTTTTTTGGATTTCCTGCAAACGTGCAAGAGGTTGTTGCGGGAGACAGAATAATTATGAATCTTCCCGAGCATAACAATGCCAATTTCCTGAAGTTGGAAGATTTTGATGCCTTATTCGAAATAATGAAAGAGAATGAACAACTCGAATTCAGAATTGAGATACATCTTTTTCATGCATCCGACAATGCTGATTTAATTTATACCGAAGGATTAAAGAAGAGCCTGGAATCCATCATCAGGTATAAATATAATTCCTTATCTAAAACCCCCATCTCTAATTTTTCTATAGAAGCCAAAGGTAGAAACACTCCGCTTTTTGGGTCAAAAGGCGATCCCCATTATAAACGACTGAACACCCGAATAGAAATATTTGTTGAAATTTAATGGTATGTTCTGCCTACCGGCCCTACGTTCCTGGCATACCCTTCCTGCTATTTAAAATTTTCCTGTTGAAAGAAAGTAACTTTTGTTAACCAGTACATAAAGATATCGCTTTACCTTTGTAAGCTGTCGCTTCATTCTTGTTTATGGCATCTGATATGACACTTAAAAAAATACATTACATCTCCGGATTATTAATTACCCTATTTACCGGGGCACATTTATTTAATCATTTCATGAGTCTGTTTGGCGCAGCCTGCCACATTCAAGTGATGAATAGTTTACGGATAGTGTACAGAAATCCTGTTATTGAAACCTTATTGATGGGGGCTGTTATCATACAAATTATCTCTGGCCTAAAATTGTGGAAGAGAAAAAAAAATCAAGCTCTTTCGTTCTTCGGCAAACTACAGCTAAGTACCGGACTGTATCTCGCCTTTTTTTTGATCATTCATGTTAGCGCTGTATTCATTGGCCGCTTGGTGCTGCATTTAGATACGAATTATTATTTCGGTGTCGCCGGGCTCGTTACCTTTCCCCTGAATCTTTTTTTTATTCCTTACTATTCACTTGCTATATTTTCCTTCTTTGGGCACCTGGCTTCTATTCATTACGCTAAAATGACCAAACCTGTTTTCTCCATGCAACCCGCTGCTCAGTCATGGGTTATCTTCATTTTCGGATGTTGTTTCACCCTTCTGTTGCTTTTCGGGCTAAGCAATCAGTTTAAAGGAATAGAAATACCAGAAGCTTATAATGTATTAAGAGGTAAATAATGCCAGGCAGACAAAAAAAAGAACTATCTCCTAAAACAAAAAAACTGCTCTCCTGGGTTTTAAAGATTGTTATAGGCATAGCCAGTTTTGCCTTTGTGTATTATAAACTGAAGCCCGAATGTACACCGGAAAAATTAGCCATAGTAAAAGAAGGCTTTCGTGCACCTGCGCAATTAGGCTTACTCCTCATTTGCTTTTTACTTATTCCACTAAACTGGGCACTCGAAATTTACAAATGGCAACTCATAACCCATAACATTGAAGCCGTTTCCTTTGGTAAGGCTGCGCAATCGGTTCTTACCGGTATTTGTCTGGGCAATTTAACTCCGGGTCGGCTCGGAGAATTTGCCGGTCGTATTTTGTTTTTTAATCCTATAAACAGGGCTAAAGTGGCCATTACTCATTTTGTGTGCGGCCTTACACAGCTATTAACAACAGTAAGCCTGGGCATATTAGGCTTGGCACTATTGCTCATGAACAAGGCGCCTGATAAATTGAATTACCTGATACTTATCGCTTGCCTTTTGTTATTTTTAGCCTTGTTGTTTCTTATGTTAAAAATAAATGCCTGCTACAAATGGCTATCGGGTTTAAAGTTTTTAAATAGATTTAGCCTGGGAGAAATAAATTATGAGTCGCGCACTATACGCCTGCTGCTCGGTCTTTCAGTACTCAGGTATGCCGTATTCAGCACCCAGTACTTTATTTTACTGCATGCGCTCGGAGCCTGGGGAGATGTAGTTCAACTCTATGCTGCAATTGCAGTTTCATTTATGCTCATGAGTAGTATACCCATGATCAGTTTTATTGAAATGGCCATACGTGGGGCCATTGCTCTGCTGGTGTTTAGCTCTTTCCATGCCTCGGCTTTGCAACTGTTTGTGGCCTCTACGTTACTGTGGTTGTTTAATATTATTTTGCCCTCCATCGTTGGGTATTTTATTTTTCTCCGTAAAAAAACCCTTACAAAATCCATACTCCCCTCCTGATGCTAAGCCTGACGTATATTGCAAGTGGAATTGTACTACTGTATATAGTTGTGTTATGGGCACTGGGTGTTGCAGCCTGCTTCAACCGGAATGAATGGGACAACACTACCTGTCCTGCCCTTACCATACTGGTAACAGCCCGAAATGAAGAAGAAAATATAGAAAGTTGTATAGCAGGAATCATCCGGCAGGACTATCCTAAACATAAAGTGGAATTTATTTTAATTGACGATCACTCCGAAGACCACACGATTTCCACAGCACAAAAAAAATTAACAGGCCTCAACTTTTCCTGGAAAATTATTTCCTTAAAGGATTATGGCTTGTATGGCAAAAAAAAGGGAATAGAAAAAGGAGTTGAAATGGCCTCTACCCAACTTATCGTTTGTTTAGATGCAGACTCTTTTCCTGCAACAAGCAGTTGGCTTACTACTCTGGCAAGCTGTTTCGGGCATACAAAAGCAAAACTCATAGCGGCTCCTGTAGCTTTAACCCCTGGAAAAGGCTTACTGTTCTGGTTTCAGCAAGCTGAACAATTGGTGCTTAACCTCATAAGTGCAGGTGCTGTAAAATTAAACAAGCCCGTTATGTGCAGTGGCGCCAATATGGCCTTCGACAGGGAGGCTTTTTTAACCTGCCGTCCTTATGAGAACAATAGCCATGTGCCATCAGGAGATGATATTTTTCTACTCAATAAAATACAGCAACTATACCCCGGTAGTATACAATATTTGTATAATAAAGCTTGTTTGGTACTCACTAAACCGGCACTGCAATTACAGCCATTTATTCATCAGCGTTTAAGGTGGGCCGGAAAATTTAAGCAAAACAGCAACAAAATGAATGGCCTGTTGGCTGCTCTGGTATTTTTTGCCAACGGTATAACCTTACTGGCCGCTGGCATTTTTATTTGTGCCGAGGCTCCATACTGCTACGTATTTGCAGCCCTGCTTATTCTTAAATGTTTAGCTGATGTGTTGTTGCTATTTTTAGCCGGGCAGCAACTAAACAGGTATAGCTGGAAAATGGCAGGAATTTCTTTACTTTTATCCATTTTAAACCCCTTATATGTTGGTATACTTGGGGTATTGGCAATTTTTATAAAACCAGTATGGAAAGGCAGAAAAGCCTAAGCCCTTAACAGTTTGAACACAACAGAAAATAACCTATCACGATCGCTCAGCTACCACGCCTGGCGCAGGTTCAGGAAGAATTACCTGGCCATGCTGGGTTTGATTATTATTGCTATTGCCCTTATCCTTTTCGTTTTAGGTTATTCCATAACACCAGATTCCAGCCCCAATTGCAACGATCAAAAACCAGAATTGCAAATGAAAGCGCCCGGTTTCAGGGTCAATATGCTTAAAATAAGAAAAAATGAAGTAGCTCAGAAAACCAGCTGGTTCAGTAAAATTATCAGCGGAGCAGTTGGTGATGCAGACTACATTAGCTTGTATAATTATTCTTTTTCAGGAACTGATCTCATACTGGAAGAATATACCGGAAATGAACCCAACCGGGGGCCTGTACAAAAATTAAATCTGGCAGACATCATCTATGACTTAAGCCCTGTTATAGCTCCCATAACCGATAGTGTTGCCGGAACCATATCATTTGTAAGGCTGGGAGAAGAGGAACCTCAACAAAGAAAGGTGGCAGACTTAAGAAAAGAAATTCTTGAACACCATATCATCAACAGAACCTTTATACTGGGAACCGACCGGCTGGGAAGAGATATGCTGAGCCGAATGATTATAGGAATTAGGATTTCATTAAGTGTTGGGTTTATTGCCGTATTTATTTCTTTGTTCATTGGCTTGTTGTTAGGTTCACTTGCCGGATATTTCAGGGGTTGGGTAGATGAGCTCATTATGTGGTTTATAAATGTGGTTTGGAGTATTCCTACCCTGTTGCTGGTTATTGCCATTACGCTTGTATTAGGCAAAGGTTTCTGGCAGGTGTTTGTTGCCGTTGGATTAACCATGTGGGTAGAGGTAGCCCGGATGGTTCGTGGGCAGGTACTATCCTTGCGGGAAAAAGAATTTATAGAAGCGGGGAGGGCCTTGGGGTATAAACACAACAGAATAATTTTAAAGCATGTTATTCCAAATGTAATGGGGCCGGTTATTGTTATTGCCGCCTCTAATTTTGCTACGGCCATATTAACCGAAGCCGGATTAAGCTTTTTGGGTATTGGCGCACAGCCTCCCGTTGCCAGCTGGGGAAAAATGATTAGCGATCACAAAACATTTTTATTTACTGCCGATGCTTTTTACCTGGCCTATATACCGGGTTTAGCCATTATGATTTTGGTACTGGCTTTTATGTTGGCTGGTAACGGTCTCCGCGATGCGCTGGATACTAAATCCTCTCACGAAAAAGCGATAACTGTTTCTTAACCGTGTAATTCATTTACCTGTTTTTTTGAGCCATTTTAGTAACAGACTTATTGTTATGTAAACAAATTGCGCGGTTAATACAGGGATTACATTTTTTTTCACATTCCTCCTAAAACGTTTAAAGTATGCATTTTTTTGACTAACTGCAGGTATAACCTCCTGACGGAGAGCATAGAAACATGATGCTGTCTCCATTCACAAGGCAGACTAAAAAAACATTTTTAAAACGAAACCTAAATACACTTTCCCCGTTGAAGAATAAAGGATCTCTTAACCCTAATAGTAAATGAATGTACTTAAATTGCAGTATACTCTCTTTGTCAAGGTTATTTTTATAGGTGTATTTGTACTCCCTTCATTATTACTGGCGCAAAAAACCTCAACCCGTTCAGGTAACTGGAATACAGGAAGCACCTGGGTAGGAGGTGTAGTTCCGGCATCTACCGATGAGGTAGTAATAGCCACAGGACATACCGTAACCGTTACAGCTAATGCTACCTGTTGTAATTATTACATACAATCAGGAGCTACCCTGAGCATAAACTCTGGTATAACACTTAGCTGTGTCCCAACAGCCTGTACCAATGTGGGTATTGCTGCGGCCGATGGTTACGATAATAAAGGAACCATTTCTGGCTCCGGTACCTTTTATATTAATGCGAATAGCACTTACGGCTCTACTCCCACCTATGAAAACAACGGAACTATTTCTGTTAGTAACTTAACCCTCAACAACAGCATGACTAACGCATTTGGAGAAGGTTTTACCTTTGCCAACGGCCAGGATGCTGCGGGTAGTATAACTTCAACCAACCTGACTATCCGCAATACTTCAGGGTATATTATACAGTTAAATAATGACTTATCCAGTACTATTAACAGCACCAATATCACTATAGAAAATTTATATACCAGTTCTGCAGGTTATGCCACCATCAATCTATATAACGGTAGCTTAACGGCCACCAACCTCTACCTGAATAATAGCAGTACTTCAATGGGGTATGTATATCTGGATAATTATGCTACAGCAACCCTGGCTAACTTAAGCACCACCAATTCCAGCGGAAACCAGCAATTTTATTACGGTGAAAACGGTGCAACCTTAAACTATTCAGGAGCATCAGTAGCCACTGGGGTTATGCTGGATGTTGATGATGCGGCCAATACAGTGAATTTTAACTCCAACAGCGCCACACAGGCTTTACCTGTACCTAAAGACTATTTATCGGGTGCCACTTCCACTTATTATAACCTCACTTTAAATAATACCTACTCCACTTATCCTCAATTTACTATGTCTGCAGATATAAATGCCGTAAACGCACTCACCTTAACAAGTGGTATTGTCAACATGAATGGCTACCGTTTCACCTTAGGCAGCACCTCTGGTTTTTCAGGCACTCTTAGCCGCAGCTCCGGGCATTTTTACTCCGGTACCTTCAGGCGTTATTTTACCAGTGGCTCCAGCATAACTATTGGCAATATTGCCGGCCTGTTTCCTTTAGGTACCTCCTATTACTCCCCCGGTTCAACCGCCTTCTACAGGCCCTTCTGGCTCGGTGCTACCAGCATCACAACTTCTACCAATTTATACATGGATGTTGCTCATACCTTTACCTTACCCCCCACTTATACAGCTGTTTCTCATTCAGACGCTACCTGGTCTGGTGGTACTACCCTACAGGGAGTATCAAATTCATACTGGACCAGTTCCAGAACATTCAATACAACTGCCCGGTCTATACGTTTTGGGGGCGAAGGTTATGGAACACCAACCTTAACCGATATTAATGGGGGGCAGGCCAGTTCTTCTGCAGTAGGAACACACTCGGCTGCAACCAATTCAGCAGTTGCAGTTGAAGCCAACAGAACATTAAGTTCTTCCGCAAGCATAGATAATAGCTGGTACATTGGAACCAAAAACAAAACACAATCCCCACTTCCTGTAGAATTAAAAAACTTCTCCGTTACCTGCAACAATAACATAGCAAGTATTAGCTGGACAACAGCCACCGAAACCAATAATGATTTTTTTACTTTGGAAAGATCAACAGACGGAATTCTTTTTGAAGAAGTACATCGGGTGCAGGGTTATGGAAATACGGTTACACAACAAAACTATAATTTTGTTGAAGAACTCAATGCACAAGATCAAAAGTATTATTACCGCCTGAAACAAACAGACTATGACGGGCAAACAAAAATAATTTCTCTGGAAACCACAGCCTGTAATGCTTCGGCTGGCGACATTCAGATTGTTTCTTTAAATCAGGCGGGAGATCAGGTAAAATTACTTTGCCTTACGGCTGCTTCAGGAAATATGTATACACTGTATGTACATGACCAGTTAGGACGGCTTGTTGCCAGGGAAGAGTTTACTGCTGAAAACCGGTTCCATGAAATTCATCTTCGCCTGAATGAAAAGTCTGCCAGCTATGTTGTATCGCTTCATCACCCGACAGGGGTAGTTGCTAAACTAATGATTTTACAATAGGAATAAGAACGTGTCCTTGTATCCCCAGCATGAATAGCAAAAACTCCCTTAACGTGGTGTAACCGGTTCGCTAAAATTCAACGGCCTTATTTTATCTTTAATGATAAAAGCATTCGGGAAGTCGCCCTGAATTTTTTTAAACAAATCAAATGCCTCTGCCCTGGTTCTGAAATCGCCAACAACAATCACAAAATTGGGCTGCTGGTACTCCTCATAGGCGCCGTATTCAGGAAATTTGCCGAGGAATTTTGACTTTATTTCACGGGCCTTTGTTTTATCAATACCAAAATGGATTTTAATGCGGTAACCATCGTATTCTCCATCTGTGCGTTTATGGTAGTCGGCCTTTTTCTCCATCAGCATCTTCAACTTTTCTTCGTTAGAAGATGAAGTAGTTTGTGCGGGTACATAATTACAGATGCAAAACATGATGACAATAAACCCGCAAAA
>JACCDP010223206.1_pt1 | contig 13479 bp, 13 predicted proteins | sample 7445841 | NCBI WGS metagenome assembly JACCDP01 (sample SAMN15323441, study PRJNA562643) | freshwater metagenome | isolation source: river surface water | place: USA:Blue River Watershed | collected 2017-08-17
AGCTCTTGTAACTGGAAACATCACTAACCGTCCGGAATTTCTGACGACTATTGGTGTGATGGTCTTGTTCTTTGCACCAGCTTTACTTGCAAGTGCCTTCAGGCCTTTCCGTCGTTTGGTACGGAACCAAGATGATTTGTGGGAGCGCATCACAGATTATGCATTAGGCACTTTGTTGACGTTCTGGGTAATTGCAAAGATGGTTGCCGCCATGAATGGTTTAGCACGGCTAGAACTACCGATTACTGACTATGGAACAGAGCTTGCGTTGATCGCGGCCGGTTTGTTGTTAATCCGTGTTGCTTTGGAAGATATTGCAGTCGAACAGTATCCAATGCGACTTCGTGCATTACATGTTGAGATCCGAATGCCATCGCAGGCTCAGAAGGTTCGCTCACTTGTCTTTAAAATCTTTGTTTTCTTCATTATGGCCGCACCTTTTGTTGGTTCAACTCTGAACTTGGTTTTGGGTACCTTGCTGTTTGCGATTCCACAGATAACATCACTAAGTCTTGAAGATAATCTGCCAAAGAAGAAGCTGTATTTACCCAAGGGTGCATTAAAGACCGTGGTCATGATCTTTGTGATGGCCCTTGCTTCCAACTTGATCGAAGGGGCTTTTTCATCACCCGAGGCGTTCTTGAAGTGGAGCTTTGTGGTTATGGCCTTGCCTGGCTTCTTCCTTCATTACTTAGATGCGATTACCGATGCGCCAGAGAGTGATTGGAAAACCACTGAAAAGGGTCGAATGATCTATCGCGTTGGCGGAGTAATTGTGTTTATCTTGATGGTTTTGGTTGTGAAGGGTGTTGATATTGCAGGATGGATTGCGTAATCCTGATTGCATTTACTCGCGGGTGACTTGAGCGCCGAGGCTTTGTAACTGCTCGGCAAAGTTTGGATATCCACGATCCACGTGGAAAGCCTGATCAACGGTTGTTTCACCTTCGGCAACAAGTGCGGCCAAGATTAATCCTGCACCTGCGCGGATATCGTGAGCTTCAACAGGTGCGCCAGATAGTTCTTGCACGCCTGTAATCGATGCATGATGGCCATCTACGCTCACTTGAGCCCCTAGTCGGCTTAGCTCGTTTACGAACATGAACCGTGATTCAAAGACATTTTCTGTAACTAAAGAATGTCCATCCGCGATGGCGTTGAGCGCGATAACCATCGGTAACAAATCTGTTGGAAATCCGGGATAGGGAAGTGTTGCCACATCAATTGCTTGCGGGCGACCATCCATCTTTACACGAATTCCATCGGCGGTAGATGTAATGATCGCGCCGGCTGAGGCTAACTTTTCTAGTGGAAGTTCTAAGTGCTCTGGAACTGCGCCATGAATTGTGATGTCACCACGAGTCATAGCAGCAGCAAATGCCCACGTACCAGTGATGATGCGATCGGTGATCGTTGTGTGATCAGTAGGTGATAACTTTTCAACACCAGTAATTGTGATTAGCGGTGTACCAAGACCTTGGATCTTTGCACCCATTGAAATAAGAAATTCGCCAAGATCAACAATGTCTGGTTCGCGTGCGGCGTTATCAATAGTTGTTACACCTTGTGCCAATACCGCAGCGGTCATAATGTTTTCTGTCGCACCCACACTTGGAAAATCAAGTTCAACAGGAGCACCAGTTAAGCCATTAGGTGCTTCGGCGATTACATATCCATGTTCAATGTGTGCCTTTGCACCCAGTGCTTCCAGACCCTTAATGTGAAAATCTAAACCGCGTGAACCAATTGCATCTCCGCCAGGAAGTGCCACATCTGCTTGACCAACCCGTGCAACTAAAGGTCCAAGGACATTGATAGATGCACGCATCTTTCGAACTAAATCGTAATCAGCACGGTGTGCGGGCTCTTGTGGGACTGTAATTGTCACGGTGTCTGCCCCGCGAACAACGGTGCAGCCAAGACGGGTTAACAGGTCGGCCATGATGTCTACATCGGCGATGTCTGGAACATTTCTAATTGTTGTTGTGCCAGCAGCCAGCAAAGAGGCTGCCATAAGCTTTAAAACTGAGTTCTTGGCACCAGTTACAGAGACTTCTCCGCGCAGGGAGGTTCCGCCGACTATGCGGAAGCGATCGTGGGATGCCATAGCGCCAGTCTACTTATAGGGTAGGCACATGGTTAATTTAACGCGCATTTATACAAAGACTGGCGATGACGGAACTACATCTCTAGGAGACATGAGCCGTACCTCAAAAAATGACCCTCGTCTTGAAGCCTATGCAACCGTTGATGAGGCGAATTCAAGTATCGGTGTTGTTCTTTCAACCGATGGAATAACCAATGATGTCCGCGCGCTATTAGTCCGCATTCAAAATGATCTCTTTGATGTTGGTGCAGATCTATGTACACCAGTTGTAGATTCACCTGCTTTTGAACCGCTGCGAGTTCTAGAGTCTCAGATTAGTTATTTGGAAGAGCAGATTGATAAGTACAACGCAGATCTAGAAGCTTTGCGTTCATTTGTTCTGCCATCAGGTACACCAGCTGCAGCTCACTTACATGTGGCTCGCACAGTTGTTCGTCGCGCAGAGCGTTGCACCTGGGCTGCAATCCACGCATTTGGTGGGGGAGTAAATCCACTGACTGCTAAGTATTTAAACCGTTGTTCTGATCTACTCTTCGTGCTTGCGCGTTATGCCAACAAGGAAATCGGCGACCAGCTTTGGGTCCCAGGAGCTAATCGCTAAGGAACGATTGTGTAAGTTGTACCAGGAACCTTTTCCTGGGGCACATCGTTTCTACACACTGCCTTAATATTTGAAATCGAGTGCTCAAGCTCGATTGGCTCTTGGCTAACTATCAAAATCGTTGCATATTTTCGTGCATTGGTTTTTCCTATTGTTGTTCGTACGGTTCCAAATGTCTTCTGTGTCGGATCTTCTTCAGATGTTCGTCCCCGTAGATTTGCAGTAACTACCCACCACGTACAGCCCACTGCAGATGCCACAGTTACTGCTCCGCAGGAAAACTTTTCGCAAACGGGAATACCATCAATCTTTTCAGCCAATGCCGCAGTAAGTTTCTTATCATTTGAGGCTAGCCCGACTAACTCTTTCGGAGTTGGAATCTTGGCAAAGGTGTTTCCATCTCTGCTCTTAGTAAATCCTTTGGGTGGCCACACCGGGGACGGTGAAGGAGTGATTTTTGCCTTCTTTGTAGCAGCCACATGTGATGTTTGAGCAGCGTGCGCCCCTGGAGCTAGTACAACTAGCGCCAGTACCAGTGCAATTGCCTTCTTAATCGCGATCCCACTTGAACTTACGCACACTAAAGTAAATTCCGATGATCAGCCAAACGAGCAAAACCAAGAAGGTAGTTTGTAGTTCCCACGACTTTGCGACCTCTTGAGAAGCAAATGAATCAGGCAGAAATACTGAGCGCATACCCTGAGTCAGCCACTTCAACGGAAAGATTGCGGCAACTTGCTGCATCCAGGTTGGCAGTTGAGTAAACACAAAGAAAACACCGCTAAAGAACTGCAAGATAATGACAATCGGAGAAACAACGGCAGATGCACCGCGACCACTCTTTGGAACTATCGAAAATGCGATACCCAGCGCAGTCGAGCAGGCGCTGCCTAGCAAAACTAACCAAGTAAAGGTCAACCACTTACTAGCATCCGTTGGCATGTTTAAGCCAAAGAAAGCGATACCAAATCCGAGAAGCAACAAAATCTGAATAACCATACTGACAAAGATAAGAATGGCTTTACCAATGAAGTAACTAGAGGCTGGCATAGGTGTACCACGCAAACGCTTGAGCGCACCGACTTCGCGTTCCATCGGAATTGTGATTGCTAAAGCTTGAAAACCAGTATTAACAAGGCCCGAAGCGATCATTCCGGCGACAAAGTATTGCGAAAAGGTAACTCCCGGTGCGATGGTGTCTTTAAATACCGAACCAAAAATCGCCAGCAAAATGACTGGAAACAAGAGCGTAAAGACCACAGATTCGCGCTGGCGTGCGAACTGTCGAATCTCTAACCCACCACGTCTGACACCTAACTGAAGTGCGCTTGGAATCTTATTCATGAACGCCTCCAATCATTTCAAGATAGATATCTTCAAGAGATGGTCTGGTAACAACTAATTCTGGAACTTCACCGTTAAATCGGGCAGCCAAAGATGAAACCACAGCGGTTGGGTTATCAGTTTTTTCGGATTTGATCTGGTCGCCGTCTCGCCACTGAACGGTTGCTTGAGAAGTTGCTCTGCCTCCCAAACCAGCGGGGGTCGAAATCTCCACAATTACGCCTTTGTTGATGACTGCGACTCGATCAGCAAGAGCTTCGGCTTCATCTAAATAATGCGTTGTCAGCACAATTGTTGCTCCGTCGCTTCGCAAACTTTTAATCAAAGACCAAAAAGCGCGGCGAGCTTCAGGGTCAAACCCGGTTGTTGGCTCATCTAAGAAAATGAGCTCAGGGTTTCCAATGATTCCAAGTGCGACATCTAAACGTCTGCGCTGACCACCGGACAAGTTTCGAATCAGTGCATGCTCTTTTTCCTTTAAGCCGACAGAGTGAATTACTTCATCAACATCTCGTGGATTTGAATAATAACCATGGAAGTGATTGATGGTTTCAAAGACAGTTAGATCGCCAGCATCGGCAGAGGTTTGTAAAACGATACCGATTCGATTGCGCCATTCACGCGACTGATGTCCCCGAGTGTTTGGATCAAAACCTAAAACTGAAACGGTGCCTAAATCACGGGTTCTAAAACCTTCGAGAATTTCTACGGTGGATGTTTTGCCCGCACCGTTAGGACCCAAAATCGAAAAGATCTCTCCTTGTTCGATATTCAGGTCGATGCCACGCACAGCATGAACATCACCGTAACTTTTAGTGAGGCCTTTTACTTCGATGAGGCTCATATGGTTACTTTACTATGCGAAAATACACCTGTGAGCCCGCGTAGAAATTACCCAAAGAAGCGCCAAAAGCCAGAAGAGCCGCGTGAAATCAACATCGCCTCTACCGGTGAGAGCGTTGAAGAACACAGCGATGGGATCTACATTGTTCGACGCTTAACAGGTTCAGGATCTACAAAACCATATCGCTGCCCTGGATGCGATCAGATGATTCCTTTAGCTACTCCACACATTGTTGCCTGGAAAGATTACGATGAAGATGGACGCCGTCATTGGCACACAGCATGTTGGGCTAAGAAAGATAAGCGCCGACCTAATACTGAACGCACAAGAAACGCACCTCGCTTCTAGTTTTTAGATTTCAAACTTTTCTAACCTAGTCGTCCCTTTAACAATCGCGCAGCTCTAACAATTAATCGGTCTGTTGCTGCGGTTCGTTTAAAACTAAGAATCTTTAGCGGAAGATTAACTCGAGTTCTAACAACTGTGCGGGCGTAGGTGTATTCCAGCAAACCTTCAGGTCCATGGATTCGTCCATAACCGCTGTCCTTGACTCCACCAAATGGAACCGATGAGATCGCGGCAAAAGAAAATGTGGAATTAATTGCGACCATTCCGCACTGTAGTTCCGAGGCAATCTTTTTGCCTTGGCGCTTAGACCAAATGTTTGCACCCAATCCGTAGCGAGAATCATTTGCCAATCCGATCGCTTCTTTCATGGACTTAACACGATTGATGATAATGATTGGCCCAAAAGTTTCTTCGCGCACTGCGGTGGAATCTTCAGGAACATCAACCAAAATCACTGGTTGTACAAAGGGCTCCTGAATAGATTTCAAACTTCAGTAGGCAAATTTTCCGCCATCTTTGATTGCAGCTTTAACATGTGAAGTAATAACACCAATCTGTGATGGCATAGTTGAAGCACCATAGTTTCCTTCACCAGGTGATCCGGCCTTTAGCGTTGATGCAAGCGCAATGGCTTTTTCAATAAATGCATCGGCAACTCTTTCGTCAACATAGACGCGTTCTGCGCCGATACAGGATTGACCTGCATTTGCCATGGCAGACCAGATAGTTGCATCTACTGCGCGATCAAGATTGGCATCGGCTGCAACTAGTACAGGATCTTTTCCGCCACATTCCAATACAACTGGAGTCATTTGAGTCGCACACGCTGCAGCTACTAACTTTGCGGTGCGGGTCGAACCAGTAAAAGACAGCTTGTTGACACCAGAAGTACACAAAGCATTTCCGGTTTCACCTAGGCCTGTAATTGTTGTAAACACGCCAGCAAATGGTGCAATTGCGTTGAAACTTTCGTGGATCCACATTCCAACACCAGGTGTGTATTCACTTGGTTTGAAAACAACCGTGTTGCCTGCAGCTAGTGCGTAGGCGATTGAACCCATAGGCGTAAAGATCGGATAATTCCATGGACCAATTACGCCAACTACACCCAAAGGGGAGCGCTCAACTGTTGCCGACATATTGGCCATCAAGGCACCTGGAGCGCGATGAGATGTACGCATAATCTCTTCGGCGTGACGTGCTGCCCAACCAATGTGATTAACCGTGTTTGCAACCTCTAATCGAGCATCGCTTAAGGGTTTGCCGGTTTCTAGGGAAATCAGTTCAGCTATTTGTTCTACATTGTTAATGATGTGTGAGCTCCAGTTGAGCAACACTTTCTTACGGCCACTAAAACCTAGTTTGATCCATTCACTTGAAGCGGTACGTGCCTGATTTACTACTTGCCCAACTTCTTTTGCCGTATAGATCGGATAACGTCCCACGATCTGGCCATTCGAAGGGTTAACAGAGGTAAAGGTTTTTGCCATGTCGTAAAGCCTAGTCGTGTATCGATAGGATTTACAGCATGAGCCAGACGGTACGTCCGAGCAGTGTTTTCGATGCTAGGCGAACACCTTTTCATGTGGTGACAGAAGATGGCATTGATTTAATTGGCGAAGTAGCTGCTCCGGTAGGTGCCTCAAGTGGTGCAATTTTATGTTTGCACCCTTTGCCAACCGCTGGCGGAATGATGGATAGCCACGTGTATAAAAAGGCTGCTAACCGACTTCCGGCAATGGCTGGCATCACAGTTGTTCGTTTCAATACAAGAGGCACCACAAGTGAAGCCGGCAGCAGCACAGGTCAATTTGATAACGGGGTAGCAGAGCATTTCGATGTCGAAGCAATGTTGCGCTACTGCTTTGATACTTTGAAACTAGAAAATCTTTGGGTAACAGGTTGGTCCTTTGGAACTGACTTGGCTTTGCAACACGCAAAAGATCCACGACATAAAGGTTTGATTTTGCTCAGCCCACCGCTTAGGACTACTACCGATACTCAACTTGAATACTGGAATCGCGATGCTCGCCCAATTACCGCACTTGTTCCAGAATTAGATGATTATCTCAAGCCAGATCAAGCTCGCGAAAGATTTGCGATTGTGCCTGCCCTAAGAATTATTGCTGTCGATGAAGCTAAACACTTATGGCTTGGCGAACCGGCAGTTCACCGAGTTCTGTCCGAGATAACTTCGATCGTTAATGGTGTTCCGACAGTACTTCCGCTGGAGTTTTAAGCCTTATTTGCCCTTGGAATAACTACTTCATCCAAAATCAGAATGATTGAAGCGGCAACCGGAACTGCAAGCAGTCCGCCTACTAAGCCGAGCAACGAAGAACCAATCAGAGCAGCAATGATTGTTACCGCCCCAGGAACCGACAAGGTTCGCTTCATGATGCGCGGTGTAACTACATAATTTTCAATTTGTACATAGACGACGTAAGAAACGAAAGCGACAATACCGATTACCAACGATTGGGATAGCGCGATCAAAGTAAAAATGCCCGCACCAATGAAGTGTCCAATCAATGGAATAAGGGCTGCGACCAAAACAAACATACCGATCGCGATCGGGGATGGAAGGCCCAAAATCGTTGCAAGAATAGTGACAAATACGGCTGCCATGGCAGCGATCAAAATCTGGCTACCGACAAATGAACCCACGCGGGCGATGATTGCATTGGTAAGCAAGCCAACTCGGTCACGACGGCTAGCAGGTACTAGTGAAAGTCCAAGGTTTACGGCCTGAGGCAGTGAAGTGATGAAGTACAGCGTCAAAACCAAAATAGTAAGTGCGGTGAAAAATCCTGAAAGCACAGATTTTCCAACACCGATAACTCCTCCAAATGTTGAAATCAATAAGGTTCCATCTGAAGTTACAGATCTCAATCTTTCTTGCAAAGTGTCAATCAAACCAAACTGAGTATTGAGTTTGCTAATGGTTTCGTTCTTCATCAAATCTTGCAAAAGTTGCGGCCCAGATTGAATCAGATTTGTTCCTTGACTAATTACCGGTGGAACAACTACCAAGGCAAAGAAAATTACAAAAAGAATTACAGAAGAGAAAATAACAGTGACCGCTGCATTGCGCGATAAGTTTCGCTTACGCAAAGCTTCAACGGCAGGATTCAATCCCATAGCCAAAAACAGAGCAATTAAAATCAGCACAAAGATTTGGCTTACGCTCGCTAAAGCCCGCATCAAAACGATCGCTGTCAGGGCTCCCAGAGTTGCAATAAAACCAAAATAAAAGGGGTGCGATCGATTGATCGGTGCTCCCAAGGTTCCGTAATCTGCTGCGGCTTTTTCTGCCTTAGGGGATCGAGCTGCTGCTTTCTTAATGCGCGTTGAAATAGCCATACCTCCATTCTAAAGTGAATAGATCACACTTATAGAGACGTGGTGTTCATGTTCCCGACACATTTATACGGGAGAATATCCACCATGGCATTGCGTATTACAGGCTTGGGCGAGGAGATCGCTGCCGTGACTGGCCTGCCGTGGCACTTGCCGCTTGAGCAGTGGCCAGAAGATCCTGCCCTTGCCGAAAAGCGAGGTATTTCTAGGCACGTGGTGCGGTTGGTGCGAGCCAGCAATGATCCAGATGCCGAAGTTTATGCTGTCAAAGAGACTGTCTCTGAGTTCGCAAATCGAGAGTACAAAATATTGCGCGAACTTTCACACATGAATGCACCATGTGTGGAACAAGTAGCAGTTGTTGAAGGCCGAGTCGATGCGAATGGCGAAGAACTGCCATGTGCAATCGTTACTCGATTCTTGCCGTATTCATTGCCATATCGCGTACTGCTTTCTGGTGCAGTAACTGCACAAGAAATCACAACCATGGCAAGTGCGCTTGCGCTATTGCTTGTGCGTTTACATTTATTAGGTTTTTGGTGGGGCGATTGCTCACTGTCCAACACTTTGTTCCGACGAGATGCCGAAGGTTTTGCGGCATATCTGGTGGATGCAGAAACTGGCGAGTTTCAGAAAACTCTAAGCGATGGTCAACGCGAACATGATTTAGATATTGTGCATTTCAACGTTGCCGCAGAACTTGAAGATTTAGCGCTCTCTGGTGTGCTGTACCCAGGTATGGAACCAGTGCGTGCTTCAGATGCGGTAATCCGACGCTATCGCAGAATTTGGGCAGCGCTGAAAGAAAGACAGCTATTAGATCCGAAGGATCGACATGCAGTTGAACGTGCCATGCGCCAGCTTCATGATCTTGGTTTTGCCGTCGAAGAAGTAGCAATCACTATCGATGGTGATACTCAGATGATTTCTTTCCAGCCAAAACTTGTTGCTGCTGGATATCACAGTCAACGCTTGCGCGAATTGATGGGACTAGAAACCGAAGAGCTACAAGCCAAGCGTCTGCTTGCTTCATTTGACCGTTATAACGCCAGAGAAAACAAACTTGGACATTCCATTAATGAGATGGCCAAAAAATGGATCGCAGAAGTATTTGAACCAGTAATCAGCAGAGTTCCAGATGACATGCGAGGTCGTGTAGAACGTGCGCAGATGTTCCATGAAATCCTTGAAAATCGCTGGTATTTAAGTGAAAAAGCAGGGTATGACGTTGGGTTAGAAGTGGCTACCGACAATTACTGTGCTGAAATCTTGCCGATGCGCCGTGACTCGGGCGTTGACATAGTTGTTCAATAGATAGGATTGCACCATGAGCTTGCCACCCAATTTTGGACAAGCCTTTGATTTAAGTTCTCTTACTAAGCCAAAGGTGGATCCATCGACACCTTTGCTTGGAATTGAAGTATCGGTTGAAAATCTGAGCAGTGACATTCTTCCTTTGTCATTAGTCCGACCAGTAATTGTTGTGATGTGGTCGCCGCGTTCTGCAGAATCTGCGGATATGGTCAAAATTTTAGGAAAGTTAGAAGTTGATTACAAGCAAGCTTTTGCACTAGCACGTGTTGATATTGAAGCTCACCCACAGGTCGGGCAGGCTTTTCAAACGAAATCAATTCCTTATGCCGTTGCAATTATTGCTGAACAAATGGTTCCGCTTTTTGAACAGAGTTACCCTGAAGCACAAGTACGAATGGTGATTGATAAAGTTTTGGCATTGGCTGCAGAACAAGGAATTGGTCAAGCTCCAGTGGAACAGATGGAAGCAGAGGAAATCGAAGCGTTAGATGCACTTGAAGCTGGCAATTACCTTGCAGCAGAAGCGGCCTACAAAAAGTGGCTGGCCCGTAAACCTTCAGAAAACTTTGCAAAACTTGGTTTAGCACAAACGCAGTTGTTGATGCGCACCGAAGGTTTAGAGCTAGATACCGTTATCGCCGAATCCACCAAGAACCCCAGTGATATTGCTTTACAGTTAAAGGCAGCTGATGTTGAAATGGTTAACGGAGGAGTAGAAGCAGCATTTACACGATTGCTACACGCGGTACGAGCGACCGCAGGAGATGACCGCGCTAAGGTCAAAGACCACCTTCTTAACTTGTTCGCCTTGGTAGACCCAACTGATCCTCGATTGGTGGCGGCTCGAAAAGAGCTCGCCAGTGCACTATTTTGAAAAAAACAGTTGGGGTAGACAAAGAATTAAACCTGCTTAAGGCGCTTTTCTTTCTCTTTGGGTTGCTCATCATGTCGTGGGTCCCACGTTTCCCCGAAGTAAAAGCCAACCTGAAATTAACTAATGGCGAGTTCGGCTCTTTGGTAAGCATGGGTGCAATTGGCAACCTGGTCGCGCTTTTAACTGTGGGACATCTTGTGCACAAATATGGCGCACGTTGGATTCTTCATATTGCGTCCTTGGCTTTGGGGATTAGCCTGGTTTTCTTAACTCATAGCACTTCAAGTGTGCTCTTTCTGGTGTTCATTATTGTTCAAGGTGGAGCAATTTCTGCTTTTCATATTTCCATAAATGCGCAAGGTTTCTTTTTCCAAGATAGAACTAAGAGACAAATCATTACTCTGATGAGTGGCTTCTGGAGCAGTGGAGCCCTGATCACATCAATTATTGCTGGCTTTCTTGTGGATCGTGTTGCTTTAGGAACATATTCAAACTTCCTTGCACTTTTCTGTTTTATTCTGATGACTTACATCATTCACAAGATTACGCCTAATTTGGTAAAGCCAGATTTAAATCCAGAATCAGACCATCGTGCACGTGACATGTTTAAGGGCTTTACGATTGATAAACAAGTTTCTGCGGCGCTGCTATTGGTAATCATGCTCGAATACGCGGTCAGCGATTGGGCAGCAATTTTTGTGAAAGAGGACATGAAGATCGCGGGCGGAATTCACACCCTGCCATACATTCTCTTTACCCTGGCAATGATTGTTGGTCGCCTCAATTTACATAATCTTTTGCCACGCTATGCGATCGATTATCTGGTGGTTCGGGCTTCGCTACTGTCTGGTCTTTCATTTATTGCCGGAATCATTGGTGTCACAATTGTTGGTACCTCGAACCAAACACTAGTCATCGTAATTCTTTCGATTAGCTTCACTTTTGCAGGCCTTGGTTCGTCTTTCTTGGGGCCATCGGTTATGAACGCAGCAAATACACGCTCAAAGTTCCCATCTAGCGTGGTTATTGGCCAAATCGGTGTCATCAACATTATTTTGGTATTTATCGTCCGCTGGATAATTGCCTGGACAGCTCAAGCAACTTCGCTGACTATCGCTTTACTGATTCCAGCCGTGATGTTGTTAACTGTTCCTTATTTAGCCAAAATCTTTAAGAACGCTTAAACCAAACCGTCGCAAGAGGTGGAATACGCACCGATGCGATCTGGGATGCACCAACAATAACTTGTTCGTTGCTAACTCCACTTCCTCCGTAGGCAACATCATCAGTATTTAAGACTTCGCGCCAGATACCGGCATTAGGAAATGGAAGTTGATAATTTTCATGGGGGACAGGAGAAAAGTTAGTAACGCTAACAAGTGCTGAGGCATAATCATCCCAACGGGCAAAGGCAACAATGTTTGCCGCCCCATCGTTTCCAACCAACCAAGTGAAACCTTCAGGGTTTGTGTCTTTTTCCCAAAGAGCCGGTGTTGTCCTGTAAATGTTGTTGAGCTCAGCAACTGTTTTCTGAACACCTTGATGCTCTGCATACTCGGTTAAGTACCACTGTAAACCGGCGCTTTCATTCCACTCATCGTTTTGAGCAAATTCGCTACCCATGAACAATAACTTTTTACCAGGGTGTGCCCACATAAATCCATACAAGGCGCGCAAAGTTGCCAACTTTTGCCAACGATCGCCCGGGAATTTATTGACCAATTGACCCTTACCGTGGACAACTTCATCATGGGACAAAGGCAGCATGAAATTTTCACTCCATGCATACAAGATTGAAAAAGTTATTTCATTGTGGTGATAGACCCGATGAACTGGCTCTTGTGACAAGTACTGCAAAGTGTCATGCATCCAGCCCATGTTCCACTTAAAGCCAAAGCCAAGTCCGCCACCACTTGTATCTGCGGTAACACCTGACCAAGCGGTGGATTCTTCAGCAATCATCATGATTCCAGGATGGGTTTTATAAGCAGTAGAAGTAGCTTCTTGCAGCAACTGAACCGCTTCTAGGTTTTCACGGCCACCATTTTTGTTAGGCAACCACTGACCTTCTTCACGTGAATAATCCAAATAAAGCATGGATGCCACTGCATCCACACGTAAACCATCAATGTGGAATTCGGTGAGCCAATACAAAGCACTGGCAACTAGAAAGTTTCTTACTTCGTTTCGGCCAAAGTTAAAGATGAGCGTTCCCCAGTCAGGGTGTTCACCAAGTCGTGGATCAGAGTGTTCGTACAACGCGGTTCCATCAAACTTAGCAAGTGCCCATTCATCTTTGGGAAAATGTGCAGGAACCCAATCCAAGATGACACCAATACCCGCGTTGTGCAAGGCATCAACTAAAAATCTAAATTCATCAGGTGAACCAAAGCGCGAAGTAGGAGCAAAGAAGGAAGTGACTTGATAACCCCATGAAGGTCCGTAAGGGTGCTCAGTTACTGGCAGAAATTCAACATGTGTGAAGCCTTGTTGTTGGATGTAGTCAACTAATTCAACAGCTAACTCTTTATAACTCAAACCAATTTTCCAAGAGCCAAGGTGGACTTCATACACTGATACAGCAGAGCGCCACGGTTGAAACTGGGAACGCTGATCAATCCATGCTTGGTCATTCCATTGGTAATTGGTTTCTTCAACTACCGATGCGGTCAGCGGTGGGATCTCAG
>JACCDP010348938.1_pt1 | contig 13473 bp, 12 predicted proteins | sample 7445841 | NCBI WGS metagenome assembly JACCDP01 (sample SAMN15323441, study PRJNA562643) | freshwater metagenome | isolation source: river surface water | place: USA:Blue River Watershed | collected 2017-08-17
AACGACAGGAGGCAATCCAGAAAAGAATGGTATCACCGAAATTTTTGCACTGCGTTACAAAGATGGGCAGGTGATCGATACGTTCTACAGCATGGTCAACCCTGGGGTTTCGATTCCGCCCATAGTCCGTAGGATGACGGGGATCACCAATAAAATGGTGAAAGATGCGCCTCCCATCAAGGCAGTGATGCCAGAATTTATTCGATTTATCGCCGATGATGTGCTCGTAAGTCATAATACGATAGGCGATATGAAGTTTATTCGCTACTTCGCAGCTACAGCCTGTCAGCACGAAGTGACAAATTATTTTCTCTGCACGCATTTGCTGGTGGAAAAGTTAGTTCCTCATGCTCCCGATAAATCGCTCAAGGGGCTAGCTAACTTTTTTCAACTGCATGGTAATGCGCAGTTGCATCGGGCAGAAGCAGATGCATATCTGACGCTCGAACTGTTCAAAGTTCTCCTTCAAAAGCTGGTGACCAAAGGACTCAAGACGATTGCTGAGGGCATTCGCTTTCAAGCTGACTTTGAGTCAGGAGTTCGTCTCGGCTGGGGCATCAAGCAAGAGCAATTCCAAGCACTCCCAGAAACGACGGGAGTCTTTTACCTCTACGATTACAGTGGTCAGGTGACTTTTCTGTCGAGCGCCCATAATCTCGCGCGCGAAGTCAAACGCTTACAGAAACTGAGCGCGCTGCCTAAACAACTTCTAAGGGCAGTCCTTGCTAGTGGCGAGATCAAGTTTGAGGAAACGGCTACAGCGTTCGCCGCAAGCATGCTCGAAGCGCAGGCTATCGTGCAGCACCGTGTACGTTTTGATCCTGCGAACTGGCACCAAAGGACCGCTAACTTCATCTATCTCTGCAAAGATGAGGACGCTTATCGCCTGACAACAGGCCCTCTGGTCACTGGAGTGGTGGGTTTGTTGGGTCCGGTGCGTGGCGGTAAAGAGGTGACGGCCTTGCTCGATCATATGGCTCGCATTCTCCAGCGCAAGGCGACCAAAAAAGGTCTTCCTGTCTTGCCTGAAGAAGTTCCGCTGCTCCTCGGGTTCTTTGCCCGAAAGCGGCTCGAAGCGAGTTTGAAAGAAAAATTTCTATCGTTCCTTCCACGCTTTGAAGCGCGTTCGAGTGGCCTGCAGCGCATACGTGACGAACTCAACGAGCTTTCTGTTCCCGAAGATCTCTTTGGGGCCGAATACTGCTCAGGAGTGGTGGCGGTCGAGTGCAAGGTTGTTTGGCATCTCTACTGCGTTGCGATGGGGCGACAACAGGCAGAGTTTCGAGTTGAGGGCGATCTCGCTCAGGGCTTGCGAACTCACCAGTTACACATGCGTATGTTCAAGCAGATCAAAGAGGCAGAACAACGTCTCCAGAAATTTCCCGAGCCTCTCAGCCAACGTGAGGCCATCGCGCTGAATAGAATGTTTTGGTGGGCTTTTTTTGGAAGTCGCTACGAATCTATCAAACTCATCCCTGTAGACGATCTACCAGAGGCTCATGTCAGGCTACAAAGCTTACCTGGTAGCTGAGTTAGCGTTACTTTTGTGCATACATTAAAGCCCTAGAAATCTTACCTCAGAGTAGATGTTGATGATCCTTAATTATCTGATATTTAAGGATTTATGTGCTTAACTCCAAAAAGACTCCATTTCTGCTCAAGAAATCAGAAAATATTCCGATGAGCCCTTAAGAGCGGGTGATTTTTTCACCAAGCTCCGAGGGAACCACAGAAGGACAGAGGAGACAACCCATGATAGATCTGCGATTCCTCTCAGAAGCTTAGCGATTTCGTTTCTTTCACAACACGACTCGTAGCGCTAAATCCCTGTTTAGAGGAAGGGAATATCATGAAATACGTACTCAGTGGCCTTGTAGGCTTCCTGATGACTCTAGCCCTAAGCATTCCACTTCAACACGTGGTAAAGACACGTGAGGCACAAGCTCTCTCTATGCGAGCACGGGCCCAGCAGACTGCGACAAGCTCCGAAGCACAATCCGATATTTTTGTTAAGGTGCCGCCTATGGCTCCTGCTGTCAATGACACCAAGGAACCTAAGGTCAAGTTTTTGCCACAATATCCAGTAGAAGCTGCGGCTCAAGGGATAGAAGGCTACGTAACGCTCAGTTTTCAAATTGCAGAAAACGGCAGCGTCCAAGATCTCAAAGTTATTGAATCACAACCGCCAACAGTGTTCGACAAAGCAGCCCGTCGAGCCGTCAGTCGCTGGAACTTCGGACCCCAAGAGGGATCCTCCGAATCTGGTGAGCAGCGACTGCGCCTTGTCTTCAATTTGAAAAAAGCGACAGGAGAAGTTCAGGAGCCATGAGGCAAGCTTAGCAAACACTCAGGCTCCGCATCTTTTATGACTGGAGGAAGGGGTAGCGGTAGTCGGTAATCGGGTGGAAATTCTCTTTGATTGTTCGATGCGAGACCCAGCGAAGCAGGTTGTAAAGACTTCCAGCTTTATCGTTAGTACCAGACGCTCTGCCCCCACCAAACGGCTGTTGGCCCACCACAGCGCCCGTAGGCTTGTCGTTGATATAAAAATTACCCGCACTGTTTTCCAGAGCCAGTGACATCTTGCGGATCACATGCCGATCTCTCGCAAAAATAGCTCCTGTTAATGCGTAGGATGTTGTCTGATCACAGATCTGTAGAGTCTCGTCCAACTTAGAATCTGGGTACACGTAAACGGTGAGCACCGGACCAAAGAGCTCTTCGACCATAGTGCGGTAGTGAGGGTCAAGTGCCTCGATCACTGTCGGCTGTATGAAATAGCCGACGCTATCGTCACACTTACCACCACAGAGAATACGAGCCTTAGGATCGTGCTTAGCCTCTTCAATGTAGCCCTTGATTTTGTTGAAGGAACGTTTGTCGATCACGGCTCCCATAAAATTGCCGAAGTCGCTGACATCTCCGACTGTAAGCTCAGAAACCATAGCCACTAGGCGCTCTTTGACCTGAGGCCAAAGACTTTCGGGGATGTAGGCCCGCGAAGCAGCCGAACACTTTTGTCCCTGGTACTCAAAGGCTCCGCGCACGAGAGCAACCACGAGTTCGTCGACTCCTGCACTGGGGTGAGCGAAGACGAAGTCTTTACCACCGGTTTCTCCAACCAGGCGTGGATAGCTTCGATAGTTTTCGAGATTTTTAGCGACCTCTTTCCAGAGATGATTGAAAGTCCCGGTAGAACCAGTGAAATGGATCCCTGACAGCTCCTGGTGAGGCAGTACGATATTGCTGATGGTCGTGTGGTCCCCAGGAACAAAGTTGATGACACCAGGAGGAAGGCCAGCCTCTTCGAGAATTTGCATGCCGACGTAGGCGGCGTGCAAGGAGGTTGCAGCGGGTTTCCAGATCACCGAACAGCCCATGAGAGCAGGGGCGGCGGCGAGATTGACCGCTATCGAGGTGAAGTTGAAAGGGGCGATGGCGTAGACAAAGCCCTCAAGGCCTAGTGCTTCGCTACGATTCCACATGCCAGGAGCTGCAGATGGCTGTTCGGTATAAATTTTTTCGGCAAAGTGGGCATTAAACCGGAAAAAGTCGATCAGCTCGCAAGCGGCATCGATTTCGGCTTGATGGGCTGTCTTACTCTGGCCAAGCAAAGTTGCAGCATTCATCACCTGACGGTATTTGCCAGCGAGAAGCTCAGCTGCTTTCAGGAAAACCGCAGCTCTATCTTCCCACGGCAAGCGCGCCCAATCCTGACGGGCTTCTACGCTGGAACGAACGGCTTGGGTGATCTGCTCCCCATTGGCAAGACTGACGCGAGCCAGGACATGCCTGTGATCGTGAGGCACGACGACCCGGTCTTTTTCTGCGGTCTGGATAGACTGCCCACCGATGACCAGGGGAATATCGACGACAGTGCTTTTTTGCCGCTTTATTTCGGCCTGCAAGGCCGCCCGCTCGGGAGTGCCGGGGGCGTAAGACAGGACGGGTTCGTTCCGGGGGATAGGGGTTGTGCTGCGTGCATTCGTCATAGAGTCAAACCTTTCCCAGGGGGAGGATTGTAAAGGGCTAAAAGAATAGGTTTTGTAGCAATATTTTAGGAAAAGTTTAAGAACTTTTTGGGATATGCCGACACGTGTTTGGAATGGGGGAAGCGACGTTTTTATCCAGGTGGACTCGGTGACTTGTTGCTCAGAGAAGGCTTGGGGTAAAATAAATAGAGTAAAGTTTCATCCCCTTCGGTTCGATATCCGATTCACTGGTGGTAGTGCAGTCTCCTTCGAGCTGTCTCCTGCCGGAAAAATCACAAACTCTTTAGAACGTTTAGAGGTCAAACATGGCACGAGAAAAGGTCGTTAGTGTGAATGTGGAGCTTTTGAAGGAACGCGTGAGTGAGAAGGCTCGTTCGGTCTTTGATAGCGCCAAGGAAAAAGTCTCTACGGCAGGTCGCAAGATTGGCGAAAAAGCCTCGGAAAAGAAAGAGCAGGCCATCACGGGTGTGCTGGACAAGAGTATCTCTGTTCTGGAAAAGGCTCGCAAAAAATACAAGTGAGCCGAGTTCTCACTTGCTGATAAGGCTCCCTCGGGAGCCTTTTTTTATTGGAACTTTTGTTGCTGGGGACTGCAGAACTTTGGTTCAGGAAGGACTTGGTCTGGAGGAGCGACCATACCAATCAAGATAGCCTCAATTGCTGCCTGCATGGCATTCGCTGCAACCTTAGGCAAGATATCGATAGATGGGCTCGCTTCGATATCGTAAATCAAAAGGCGTTGAGTCGGCAGACAATAGTCGCGTGTGTGTTCGGCACAGTTCACGCTGTGGACTTGCCCCGTTTGATACTTAAGGCCTTCTGCACCTTGGAGGGGATTTTCTCCAACAGGCACGTTCTGAGCGCCTTCGCTTGGCATCGTGTAGACTATTGTCTTTTCTGCGCCTTCGGTAGGAGCCACGACTTCGTTGAGATTTATGGCACGAATTCTTTGGTAACCAATGGCAGTTTTGATGCGATAGTTGTAGTAGTGCGGTGTGAGCTGCCGGCCCTTCTCCAAAGTGATCGGATTCATCGCCTCGCTGCGATTGAAGAGGATGGCGTTAGAGCCCGAGAGCTCGCGATACGAAGGCCAGGCCGCAAAGTTTTGGTAGCGAGCCAAGAGCTTATCGGCATCGGGATAGTCGCTCGCTTCGACCACTGCAAAAAAACTGAGTTTGATGGGACCACGATTGGGGATTTGGACTTTAGTGCAGTAACCTTTGCTGGAGACCTGTTCTGCACAATCGGGGGGCGCTTCGGGCAAACTAGCGGCATAAGCAGAGAGCGTGCTCAGTCCAAGACTGAGACAAAGCAGATGTCGAAACATAGGCGAATCCTTCGAGAGTGGGACGAATGTTTTGGTTTTACCAGAAACTGGCCATCCAACCCAGTCTTTTATTCCAGGGGCAGCTTTTCGAAGAATTCAACCTGCTTTGGCAATTTGTAAGACGTGAGGTACTGACGGCAGTGTTCTTTGATGTCGGACGCTTTGAGATCAGGTCGGCGTGAGACGATAAGAACCTTGACGGACTCACCACTGATGGGATGAGGAATGCCGATAGCACGACAAGCCTGGACATCTGGGTGCAGGGCAAGCACAGCTTCAATTTCCTGAGGGTACACGTTGAATCCAGAGACGAGTATCATACGTTTGCAGCGTCCGACGATGTACCAGTAACCATCCTCGTCGAATTGAGCTAGATCTCCCGTTCGCATCCACCCACCTGGTAGAAGATGCCAGGCGCTTTCCTCGGCCTGCTGCCAGTAACCCAGCATCACTTGGGGGCCTCGCACCAACATTTCGCCGGGAGTGCCGGGCTTTTTGATCGGGTTCCCCTCATTATCAATAGCTATCATGTCTGTGAACGGCATCGGTTTGCCAATGCTACCGAGGCGGTTTTGGTCTGGAGGATTGATGCTAGCCACAGGCGAGAGCTCAGTCATCCCAAAACCTTCCAGTATAGGTCGCCCGGTGATCTCTTCAAAGAGTTTGCCCACTTTAGGATCCAGCTTCATACCACCGGCGATGGCGTAGCGGAGAGTGCTGAAATTAAGATTACGAAACTGCTTGTGGCGCGTGAGAGCATGAAAGAGTGTATTAACCCCTGAGAGGGCAGTAATCGCATGGCGTCGACATGTTTTGATGAGACCAGCGATATGAGTCGGATCCGTGACAAGGATATTATGGGTGCCCATAATGAGGGGACACGCACAGTGAACCATGAATGCAAAGATGTGATAGATCGGCAAAGGAGCGAGGATGACCTCTTCACCTGGGCGATAGTAAGGCTTTAGAAATAGACTCACTTGCTCCATGTTGGCGATAAGATTCTGGTGGGTGAGCATGGCCCCTTTTAGCCCACCTGTAGAGCCGCCCGTATATTGGAGCAGGACTAGGTCCTGTGCCTGCAGGGGAGGGCGTTGATAGCTTTGTCGGGCTCCGCGTCGCAGCACTTCATTGAGCCCGAGGACAGGCGATTGCGTGCGAAGCTTTTTGTGCTTTTTTTTAGTACGGAGAGCGATGCGATAAAAAAGACGAGACAGGGCCCCATGCATGGCGAAAAGATCGCAATTGATCACCAGAGGAATCGGCTGTATCGCACGCAGGGAGTCGACCAGGCCGAGATTGAGTTCACAACAGATCCACGCTGAAACTCCAGCATCTTGAAGGACGCGCTTAGTCTCGTACAAAGTGTACTGAGGATTTACATTGACCAGAATGAAGCCTGCCTTGATGATGCCCCATACGACGATAGGATAGGCGAGAATATTGGGCAGCTGGACGGCAACTCTATCTCCAGGTTTTAAGAGCTGAGAGCTCTGCAGATAGGCAGCAAAATGTGTGCTGGCAAGATCAATCTCTGCAAAGCTGAGGGTTTTACCCTCTTGAGAAAAAGCCGGTCGTGAGCCAAATTCATGTCTGGCGCGTTCGAGGTAGTCTAGGAGGCTTGCCTGCGTATTCCAAGGGTAAGAACTCGGCTGGCTTGAGGGGATTGAGGACAGATCAACATGCATAGAAAGACCATTCCTTGAGCAGAGAGACAGATTCAGCCGCCCTGATGATAGCACGAAGGGCAAGCAGTCCTCGATGCTTTTTCCATTTGCATCCGCCCTAGACAGCTTGCCTGAGACCAGGCAAAATGAGAGAAGGCCAAAGGACGGAATGAGCTTAAAGGAAAAAGCATCCGTTAAGCCATGCGTGTGAAGGAGCTTGCGCACTATGTCAACCCACAAGCGAAAACTGAGCAACTTTTTGCTGCAGCCTTTGCTCCAGATACGGCTTGGTCTCTACGCCATAATCCTCTCACTGATCTTTAGTGGTACTCTCGCAGTTATTATCTACACTAATTTTTTCCGCTTTTATGATCTCATTCTCGAGCTGACCGATCTCCGTGAGGATGTAGAGGTTTTGTTGCGATCCTACGTTCAGGGCATGACGGTTTGGATTGCCCTGGCGATGGTGATCTATTTTTTCATCACAGTCGGTGTGTCCATCTTTTTCACACACCGCCTCGTCGGTCCAACCTATGCGTTCCGTCGCCATGTCCGTGAGCTCATTCGGGGGAATTACAGCTCTCGGGTCATCTTGCGCAAGGACGATGCCTTTCAAGAGGTTGCCGAAGATCTGAACGAACTTGCCAACACCCTGGAGCAGCTACGTCGTCGCCCTTGAGTCCATAGCCATGCATGGAGAGAGGTATGAGTCAGGCCCCTTCTCTGGACTGGTTTCAGCCAGCTTTACATTCGGAACTGAGTGTGAGTCAAGGTCTCGATCGGGTTCTCGCGATCGAAGAGAGTCGCGTTCAGTTTGTGCGTTGTTTAAAAATTGCTCTGAATCATCAAGTGCCTGGGGCACCCGATCGTTTGGCTATTATCCAGCAGGATATACGGACTTTGGCGCAGACGCTGCGTCATCGCCTAGGGTTTCTATCGATTGACAAACCTCAGGCCTGGTTTCGGCATAGTCCGCCCACGGAACGAGGGCCGTTTGCTACAGCCATACTCGAAGATCCGGTATTTTTGCGCTTTGATGAAGGGCGTGCAAGTGCGGTTCGACATCATATTCCAGAACTCTGGAGATCAAGGCAGATGGCTTGTGAAGCTTTCGAGCCAGGCAGTTCTCTGTGGGGACGTATCCTTGGGCTCAATCGTAACCTGGCTCGCATTAACCAATTGAGCGCCCCCTATGCCGATCTCTGCCTCGATGAGCTCCCAGAAGCACTCCCCGATGAGCTCTTGAGCCCAGCTCTTCAACGCTTTTGCGCGTCTCTCTCGCAGCGCATGCGGGTATGTCAGCAGGAGTTGCAAGATTGCTACCAGGCTTTGTGGGCTCAGTCGGAATCGTTTCTCTATGCCATGCACCTTCAGTACATGTCGCGGCGGGCCCGTGAGCAGCAAGTCCCCAAGCGGAGCTCTCCTGTAGACGAAGCCTTGCGATTTATGAGTTTTACGGGAATGCCAGATGTGACAAGTTTACGCCAACGCTATCGACAGCTAGCCCAAACCTATCATCCCGATCGGGGAGGAAGCGCGGAGCGCTTTCAGCTCCTGACGCGACACTATGAGGTGATTATGCGCGCATTGCCAAATTCGGCGAGCATTAGACCTTAGGAGGCTCGCTTTTTCAGAATTTCTGTGACCTGAGACTGCGAAAGTTGACTGATTTCTTCTTGGATGCAGGTTTGGATCTCGGCTTGAATAGCTTCTTGCAAAGCTTCTCGGACAGCCTTACGGATTTCTTGGCGTAAATCGCTGGGAAGTTCGATTTTCATAGATTCTGACCTCTTGGTTTTTGGGGCCTCTACCGATCGCCTCAGCTCTGCAGCTGGAGGTAAGGGGACTTCTGAAAGGGGAGCTTCGGTGATGGGAGCTTCTGTGATAGGAGCAAGAGGAGCCGCTTGTTCCGCCTCTTGGACTGGTTTTTGGACCCTTGCCGCTCCCTTGCGCATGGTCGTCGCGATAAAACCAACAGCCATAGCCCACTGCTCAGCAAGATCGCGAGTCCACGCCTCGCCAAACGCTTCGGAAAAGGTCTTGAGCAGGGAATTACCAACCATATCGTAGTGAGGATCTTCGACGCCGTATCGAACATGGCGCTCCCCCATATTCTCGAGATATTTGGTGAGGAGGGGGCCATCCTCCAGATGGTCGACGATGTAAGCGAGGGAGCCCACCAGGGCGTGCTTTTGTTTCACCATGTCTGTGCTGACAAAAAGGGTCTGGGCAATGGGATAGTCGGTCCAGAGGATTTCGTAAAAGCGATTCACGATTTTAAGGGCATGTGGGCGTGCCAATTCGAATGAGTCTCGCAGGGTTCTTACGTTCATCTGGCTCATAGGAGCTCCTTTCGCAAGCCTGTCTCAATGGACAGGTCTAATATCAGCCCTATCGACATCTCCCAAAGCAGCTCGAGGGGCAGAATTTGCCTGTCATGCAAAAGCTCCGTCCCAATGGTATTTTGGGCTTGCGGCTAAGGTCCGGGCTGCGATAGTTTTGGCCGAGTTTTTAGCGCCTTGAGTGGCAGGAGTCCAAACTGTGAGAGAACACTTTCCATTGCTGGCAAACGATCCTGAACTGGTCTACCTCGATAGTGCGGCTACCAGCCAGAAGCCAGCTTCTGTGATCGAACGGATGAATCGTTACTATCTGTCGGAAAATGCCAACGTTCATCGGGGCGTCTACAAACTGTCCGAGGATGCCACGCGAGCTTTTGAGGAGGCGCGACAGACGATAGCCCGGAGTCTCAACGCCAAAACCGAAGAGATCATCTTTACCCGCGGGACGACCGAGGCGATCAATCTTGTTGCAAACTCAGCTGGTCAAGCCTACCTGAAGCCAGGCGATGAAATTGTTTTGACAGTAGCCGAGCATCATTCCAATATCGTGCCTTGGCAATTAGCTGCCGAACGCTTCGGCGCTACGCTGAAGTTTATCCCACTGACTTCCCATCTGCGCTTAGACCTCGAGGCAGCGAAATCACTTATCGGTCCTCGGACCCGCCTGGTGGCGGTCGCCCATATCTCCAACGTCCTCGGTATCGAACATCCCATAGCCGAGCTGATTCGCATGGCGAAGGCCGTGGGCGCCAAGACTCTGATCGATGGCGCGCAGGGTATCGTTCACGGAGCGGTGGATGTGAAAGCACTTGATTGCGACTTTTATGCCTTTAGCGGTCACAAGGTTTTTGGACCCACTGGTATCGGAGTTCTCTACGGACGCGAAGCTTGTCTCGAACAGATGCCTCCCTATCAAGGTGGAGGTGATATGATCGAGAGAGTGACTTTGCAGGGATCAAGCTGGAATATTTTACCTTCGAAGTTTGAAGCTGGGACTCCCGCTATCGCTCCTGCCATTGGCTTGGGGGAGGCCTTTCGCTTTCGTGATGCGCTCGACCTATCTGCAATGCGAAGCAAAGATAAACAGCTTGGCCTCGCATTGATCGATGCGCTCAAGGAATTTCCTGATGTGCGCGTCTTTGTCGAACCAGGCCCGGATTGGGTGGGTATCGTGACTTTCGCTCACAGCAAGATCCATCCCCACGATCTCGCGTCGGTCTGTGACAACGAAAAGGTCTGTATCCGCGCTGGGCACCACTGTGCTCAGCCCCTCATGGACATCCTTGGTGTCAGTGCTACAGCTCGCGTATCCCCTTTTGTTTATAACGATGCGCAGGATATTCAGCGTTTTGTAAAGGCCTTACGAAAGGCCGAACTCCTCTTTGTGTGAAGGGGGCGTCGATGACACAGGAATGGACCGAAGCAGAGTGGAAAGCCCTCGTCTTGGATCACTATAAAAAGCCGAGAGCTTACGGTCCTATCGAACACGCGCGCTTAACTGTTGAAGAGCATAATCGCACCTGTGGTGACCACATCAAACTCTTCGCTTTTGTTCCTGAGGAAAATTCTGAGCGGCTCTCCTTACAATTTACGGGAGAAGGCTGCTCTTTGAGTATCGCAAGTGCCTCTCTGATGTGCGAGCTCCTGCAAAATAAGTCGAAAGATGAGGCAGCAGCGGTGTTGACCAAATTCCACAAAGTTCGTAGTGAGGGGGCAAGTGCGGGAGATCTCCCTGCTTGGCACGTTCTCAACGGACTCCGGCAGTATCCTGTCCGCTCTCGATGTGTCTGTCTATCTTGGCAAGGTCTAGAGAAGATTCTGGAGGCGTGGACATGAGCCCCTGGACCAAGCTTGCCGAGCTAAAGGATGTTCCCGAAGGGCAGCTCTGGCCTGTGGAATGCGCGGGAAGGTCTTGGGTTGTGGTGCGAGAAGGGCTTTCAGTTCGCTGCTTTTTTGACCGTTGCTCGCATCAAGACGTGCGTCTCTCAGATTTTGCGCAGCTTGATGTTGGGGGGGGTATCCTCTGTTTTGCTCATGGAGCTAGATTTTGCAGCCGGAGTGGGACACCCCTCAGCTTTCCAGGAACTACTTCTTTATGGGTGGCAGAGGTAAAAGTCGAGGGCGCTGAAATATGGATCAGACCACCTCACGACTTACCCGATGCGGATTGAGTTGGACGCCCAGTTCAGTTCTTAGGCAGTTTTTTTGGTCTTCAGAACATGTTGTACCAGTAGCTTTACATTCTGGGGGTCCACTGGCTTCACCATCCACCCATTGATGCCTAACCCTTGGCCTTGCGAGCGGAGCAACTCTTTGGGCTCTGTAGTATGGAAGACGACATAGGTGTTCTTAAATTTAGCGTCTCCGCGAAGGGTCCGTAACATGTCGAGGCCTGAAACATTAGGCATATTCTGGTCGGTTACGATCAGGTCAAAGTCAGTCACCTTTTTACAAATTTCTAGGGCTGAAGAGCCATCATCGGCTTCGATGACGTCGTGTCCGTCTTCACCCAAAACTTTGCGGAGGGAAGTCCGCACTTCTTCAGAGTCATCCACGATTAGTAATTTTGCCACTGATCTATCTCCTTTCTCGCTCTCTGACTTGTGACTATTTTATGTCTTAACTTGCTACTGCGTATTCTGTATTGATCCTGTGTGGGAAACCTATGATGAATTCAAATTTCATGTAGTCCCCTTCCACAGCGAGTTTATGAATCTTAATACTTGATCCATTCTCTTCAAGGAAGTGTCGCACGGCATCCATACCCACACCTCGACCCGAGATGTCCGTCGTCTGTTCGGCTGTGGAGAAACCAGGGTCGAAGATAAAATCTGCAATTTCCTCAGGAGTAGCGGGGATCTGTCTTCCTAGTTTTAGGGCTTTTTCGCGAATCTTGGCTATATTGAGGCCCCGTCCGTCGTCCCCATACACCAAGCGTCCGCCAGCATCGAGACGAACGCGGATTTCACCTTTGGGATCCTTGCCTTTTGCTGTGCGCTCTTCCGCTGACTCCAAACCATGATCCACTGTGTTGCGAACGAGGTGAACGAAGGATTTGGAAATCGCCTCGAATAGTCCTTTCTCAACAATGATATGATCGGGAAGTTCGACGTTGATGGTGCAGCCAGCTTTGCCAATATCACGGGCGAGGTCGTCAGCCACGATTCCCATTTCACCTAACATGTTGTAGATGTCGTAGGGATCTTGCTTGATGTTCATTTTTTCGAGTTGCTTTTTGATATTCAAGAGGGGACGGAAAGCTTCCTGATAGAGCTGGTGGCTCTCGCTGAGCTTAGTGATGTAAGATCTCAGCTGATCGAGAGCAGGGCCCTTGATGACAGAATTTTTCTGGGTGACTTCCTCTGTGAGGTGAATGAGGTCCGTCAGCTCAACAAACTTGTACATGCGTGTTACCCCCTTGAGGGTATGGAGAGCTACGTACATTTTGCGAACTTCGGTCTCTGAGGCTTCGGTACACTGCGGTGTCATGTAGGGCTGAAAATCCTGAAGTAGCTCGCGAACCTGCTTGTCGAGACTGAGGTATTTCTCAGGACCTACTTCGAGAACTTCCGACAGCATCTTGAGACTGCGACGTCCTTGTTCAGCTTCTTTGCGTAGACGGAGGGTCTCTGTCACGTCGCGTATACTGAGCAAGACTTTTTCTACACAGCCATTGGCATCCAGCACAGGGGACCAGTCAAGGTCTAACATCTTGGTGTTGTCACCGAATGTAGCTTCGATCTCTCGGGGAAAACAAGCTGCGTTAACTGTAAAGTAGATCTCTTCTTCGCCTAGTGTATATTCCAAAGCTGTCATAATCTTGCCGATGGCATCGGGACCCATCTTAGCATTTTTGAGGAGAACGTCAGAAAAGTCCTTGTCACTCAGAGCAGGCTGTTCAACGATAGTTTCCAGATATTTTGCGTAGTCTTTGTGTACTTTGAGGTCCTTCGTAATAGACATCAAGCCGATCTTGGTGTTTTCCAGCATCGAACGGATATCACGGGTTTGCTCGGCTACTTTCTGTTCGAGTGAGGAGTTCAGGGTGATGATGGTATCGATCATAAGAAGGTTATCGCTTCGAACCTTAGCCATACGGACGATACTTTCAATAAAGCTAAGGTCCTCTGGCGCAAGTTTTTTCT
>JACCDP010251980.1_pt1 | contig 13472 bp, 12 predicted proteins | sample 7445841 | NCBI WGS metagenome assembly JACCDP01 (sample SAMN15323441, study PRJNA562643) | freshwater metagenome | isolation source: river surface water | place: USA:Blue River Watershed | collected 2017-08-17
AAATTGCTTTTGTTAGTTGAATGGAGAGGGGTAAACTATTGGGACAGTAGAAAAAGTATGATAATTACTACGCCTTTGGTAGTCCGCAACCCGGGCGGAATTACAACGCAACAAGTTACCGTTATGGGATGAATGGTAAAGAGAAAGATGATGAAGGAATGGGTGGTGGTGGAGCTACTTATGATTATGGATTTAGAATTTATAATCCGGCAATAGGGAAGTTTTTATCAGTTGATCCTTTGACAAAATCTTATCCATGGTACACCCCCTATCAATTTGCTGGAAATAAGCCCATTAGTTGTAGCGACTTAGATGGTGCGGAAGAAGATTTACGCATCTTTGCTACTAAGGTGTTTGGTAATACAACGGAGCTATTTGTATTTGATTATAAAAATGTTACAATGGAAGATTATCAAAATCTCGCAATAATGATGGGTATGGGGGCTGAAGAAGGAGCTACTTTATTTTGGATGATATCTGGTAACAATAAGGCTAATGTTGAGCTTGTTGTTACAGATGGAGTGGTAACAGGTTATAGAGCTACTAAAATGGCTGAAAAAGTTCTTCCTGAAGTAATAATTTCTGGTGATAACCAACCTGTTTCGGGAGACATTCAACCACTTTATGCAAAATTGGAACGTAATTTAACAGGTTCTTGGGATAATTATGGCGACTTAGAACATTTTGTTAAAGCAGGAAAATTTGGAAGCAAAGGGAAAATTGCAAGAAACGCTGGAGTAATTGGATATGACCTTTGTTTCTATGCTTCCTCCGAAAATTCTGGAGGTATTGCACTTGAATTATACACCGAAGAAACACTAAATAGGACTGCGGGTTCGGACTTAAATACAGAAACTATAGCTTCAAAACTTGAGTGCGAATTGTACTTTCAAGCAAGCACTGGAGGATTATCTTCCGAATGGAAGGATGGAGGTATATTTACAACAACTAAAACTGTTGTAGTAAATAAATATTCTAATACTGTTGCAGGTGTGAATCTTTCAATGGAAACCGAAACTGATTTAGGCACAAAAAAAACCAAAGTTAACACTCAAGTGTCAATTGGAAAAGGAAGTAGTCCAGGAGTAAAGGGTGAAATTAAACAAAGACAAAGCCTTATCTTGGCAAGTGGTGAAAAGAATTTGAAGGGTCAATAATTTCCCTCAAGATATCTGCAAATATGAAAAGAATTTTTCAAGTATTAACAATTTGTCTCCTCTTGGCAAACTGCACCTCCAAGACACAACAAGGAGCAGCAATAAAAACTGCAAAATTATGGGATGCCGAAAAAATCTCTATTGGTAGTTCAAGTTCATTTGATACCCAAAATGGAGAACAGAAGACTTTAACATTAACTTTGGAGGATTTGAAAGGAATAAATAAGGATTATCCTAAATTAAACGTAACTTCCCTTTCCGCATATACTTTTATTGATAATCTTACTCCCGAAGAATATGAACACTATGATAAGGTTAAAATTATTATAAAAAACAACTCCTCTATATTTGAAAAGGTTTATCGGATTGATGATTTAATAGAGGCAAGGGAAGTATTTGAAAAGATAGATGTTTTTTCAAAGAAAATAATAAGAGGGAACTTGGAAGGATTTGAAAATCTATTTGATAGCCAAAGTTTCCCAGATTCAGCAATGATCCAAATTAAAGACGCAGTTCTTTCGCTTAATAATTCTGGTGGGATTCCAGAAAAAGCAACCGTTGTTCGCTTCGATTTTGATAAACTTAACAAAACGCATGATTCAGTTGTGATTTGTTATGTAGAACTTGAAAATAAAACATCCTACTCAACATACAAGTTAATTTTTAAAGGTTCGAATAAAAAAATTATTTACTTCGGGATAAACGAAGATTAAACTTTCAGGTATAGTCAATCGTGCAATACCAATCTACTTTATAAGTAAAAAGGATTACTATATAAAAGGTAAGAGTTTGCCCTTGAATATTCAAATTCCATGCGAAATAATCAAAACAAAATAGTCTTAATAAATTATACCCTTGGGGAAAGGTTTTCCTCTAAAATTACTTTATTCCTAAATAACACAAAAATTGGGTTTTATTTACCAAGAGAGTACATAATAGTAAATAAAACGAAATTTACATTCCATAGAAAATTCAGGTTATTTGACACGCAATTTGAAGTTTTTAATAAAAGTGGCGACAAGATTTGTGGTTTGTCCAATGTTTCTATTGGACAGGGTATATCAACTGCAAACTTGAATTTCCATAATGAAAACGTATATAGAATTGAGAGAGTTTCTAATGATATTTTTCAAAATGCAAAAGGAGTAATATTTCTAAGTGATAACAATGGACTAAAAGCGGAACTAATAGAGGAAAATTTAGAGTGGTTTCCTATAAATATAAAGAACTCAGGAAAGATATATTTGTATACAAATGAAAACTCCCTATTAGACAATGATATAGTAATATTAGCAGTTCTGCTAATATCTAAAGAAGTTTTGCGTCCTGGTTCTGATTAATTTTAGTAAAAAAACGTCTATTTGCAAGGAAGTAATAATGTCGTTCGATCCAGCTGAAAACCAAACCTAAAAATATTCTGTTCATTGGCAAGATATTACAATGGGGATAAAAATAAAATTTGAAATGGTACTATAAATAAATTTCCTTAGTTACTCTCGGTGGGGAAGCCAAATACATTATTCCTACATCAAAGAAATTGAAATCTTTTGGATTAATGATGAATTCATAAGAAAATACTTTTATCAATTATTTCCATTTGAGATTATTATCAAAGTTTAATACATCAGTTATAAAGCAATAAAATTAAGTAAAAAGGATAGAATTTAAACGGTATCAAATTTTTTAGATGGAAAATATTTTAATATAAGAGAACACTAAAAGAAATGATTGAATTGTGCCTTATCAAAGAATCTAACCTCTGGTTCCATTCTTTGTGCTTAACTTCCCCAAAACGATTCATTCTTTTTTCCAATTCATCCAATAGCCTCTGGGATGATTTGCCATGCTTAACAGTTCCAAGCTTTGGGCTACCCGAAAATCCTGTATGCTCAGAATAATTTAAATAGAGCCCTTCACCCAACACTCCATGAATTTCCGACAAAGTACTTACAATTTCCCACTGAGGTGGTTTTACTTTTGTTAAAGTATCAACAACGAACTTCACAGCCGAAAACCACTCAATTCCGAACAAAATGTTGCTAAGAAGCAACGTTGGAGCAAAGGTAGTAAAATGAACTGGAAATTTATACCTGTAAGGATGGAGTCATTTTAGTAAGACGAAAAACAAAAGAAGAAAAACTTGTGATCGGAAGAGTATGGGGGCTGTTTTAGGCGTTTAGTTTATCTATATTTCTGTGAGTATTTAATACCGCTCTCACAATAACCAATGTAGTCTTTTCATTTACGGTAAAATGTATCATAGCAGGAAATTTTTTAAAGGTGGCTTGTGGCTCGAGTTTAATTTTAAATGCCATCGAAGTCGTTTTTTATTTTGTCCCAATCCAAGAGCTTAGCTTCTTTGCTTTTTTTAACACGATCCCTCACCAATTTTTTATGCGTATCCGGTATAATTTCCTCCGAAATTTCCTTTACACTACTAACATAACTGAGGCTTTTTAAAAACTGAACAAGCAAGGTAGCCTTAGAGCTATCTTTAATATTTAACAAAACTTGCATGAGCTAAGGTTTAATTTTCAAATTAAATTGTTCTACTTATTTCCATCCGCTTATGTTATTTAGCAAATTTAAAACTACTACATTTCTTACAAAAATGTAGCTCCTAAGCAACACCTTACAAAAATAGAGAAAAAAATGAAAAATTGAATATCCACTCCCCACACTGCCGCGGGGTTTATGAGCTTCTTGATGGGGAGTGCCAAAATTTCAAAAAGATGCCAATTAAACGGCCTTTTTATCCCGCTCCGAAGGATTACAAATCCTTCGGAATAAGAACGTATATTTGTAAGTAAGTTTTAACATGAAAACTATAAAGAAAATTAATCAGAAAAAAGTTCCGATTGTGCGCATAGATAATTCATTAGAGAAGTTTAAGGATATGCCAATTTTTCAAGATAAAGTTGAAAAGGCCAATGAAGTTTTAAAAAAAGTAGGCTTACCCTAAGTTAATTAAAGAGGTTAACAGCTACTCCAGCACTTCCAGTGACCCAGCTCCTTCACGCAGTATAACACAATCTCCTTCACTGCAATCAATCACTGTTGAAGGATAAAGGTTTCCAAAGCCCCCATCAATAACAATATCTACTTTGTTTTTATAATGTTCGTAGATAATTTCAGGGTCGGTATAATAATCCAGTATTTCATCTTCATTGTCGTGCAGAGAGGTAGTGATAATAGGATTTCCTAATCCTTCAATTATTTCCTTACAAATGGTATGGGCTGGTACCCTTATACCTACTGTTTTTTTATTTTGCTTAAGTATTTTAGGAACCTTGTTGTTTGCTTCCAGAATAAAGGTGTAGGGGCCTGGAAGGGCCTTTTTCATAATCCTGAAAACCTGATTGGGAATAGGTTTGCAAAAATCTGACAAATGACTCAGGTCAGCACATAAAAAGGAGAAATGAGATTTTTCGGGCTTAATGTTTTTAAGCAAACATACTTTTTCTATGGCTTTGTTATTCATCAGGTCACAGCCTAAGGCATATACCGAATCGGTTGGGTATATTACAAGTCCACCGTTCTTCAGGCAGTAGGTAACTTTTTCAATTTCCGTTTTATTTATTTTCCCCGGGTTAATGCGTAATAACATGATCTTATTTATAAGTAATGCGGTAGCGTTTGGAGGTATAGGCAGAAAATACGCCTAAGCCACCTTTGATGTTCGTATAAATAATAACCGGCTCAGCAAAAGGATTTCCATCGGTGTTCATGCTTTGAATAACGGAATTATGGTACAGGTAATATTCTTTGTTGCAATGGATAAAAAGTGTTTGTATGCCTTTGGCTTCAGGAGTAGGTGATTGTGGCTCGAAGAATTCCTGTTCGGCGGAAAGTTCTTTGCCATCCCGGTTTCCATCATTAATAAATACCCTTTCATAGGCTATATCAACAAAATTGGTATCGGTTTGCCCGAAGTATTTATACATGGCAAAATTATAGGGTGCATAATAGTTGCTTTCACCGGTAATATCTGTCCAGCTCATGTGTATAATTTTAGCGTCTTGATCGAAGCCTTTTTTTACTGTAATATTATAGTCTGAGGGAAATGTGTTGGAAGGCACAGTTGTTTCAGCACTTACGCTTTGGTTGTTAGCGCTTACAGTCAGGTAATAGGTTTTTCCGGCCTGAATTGGAAAAGTTTGGGAGGAAATGGTATAATATTTTGATGTATTATTGAAAATTAAGTTTACGCTGTTAGATCCATCCGAAAGTTTAACGTCTGCATTAGCGACAGCATCGCCTATATTAACAGTGGAAGTTTCGTAAAGGGGTTTAGACATTTTAACGCTCACAGTTGTTTCCTTGTTTTCAGGAGAAATATGTGAAACAACCACCAATTTAGCTGGGGTAGAAGGAATTTCAATGTCGGCTTCCTTTTCACAAGAGCATAAAAGAAATAGTGCCGCCAATGAGTTGGTATAAATGATTCTTTTGAGCATAGCCTTAAAATTTAAATGTGTAAGAAATACTTGGAAGAATTGGAAATAAAGACACCTGCATAAGAACAGATTTATCAGGTGTGGTTTGAGAAACATAGTAGAAAAAAGGGTTTCTTCTGTTATAGGCATTGTAAAGGCTTATTTCTACCGTCTGTAATCCTTTCGGGAGTTTTTTATGGAATTGTAAACCAATATCGAAACGGTGGTAGGCTCCCATTCTGAAAGAGTTTTTCTCACCATAATCCTGCACATTAGTAACCGCATTCGGTGTTGTAGGGTTGGTGCCTTGCGAAGGATTATGAAGTTCACCCAGGTAAGTGGAAGTAGGAAGGGTAATGGCATTGCCGGTTCCATAAACCCAGGTGGCAGAGAGGGTAAGGTTTTCTTTTATTTTATAAATCCCTACAAAAGAAAAATCATGCCTTCTGTCGTAACGGGCATAATATTTTTTTCCAAAGTTTAAGGAATCAAATTGTAATTGAGTCCAGGAAAGGGTATACCCAATCCAACCTGAAAACTTTCCTACTTTTCTTTGTATTAAAAATTCGGCCCCATAACTCCAGCCTTGCCCTGAAGTGACATTGCTTTGCCATTTCACTTCTTTTTCCTGTGCAGTACCGTTGCTAATAGTCAGGAAGCTGGCACCTTCTTTATACCCCAGTATATGATCCATTTTTTTATAATAGCCCTCTACAGACACAGTAAGGTCTTTGCTGGAAATGTCTTTAGCAATTCCTACTGCAATTTGATTTGATCTTTGGGGTTGAATATGTTTGGTAACAGGCACCCATAAATCGGTGGGTAGGCCAATACCTGTATTGGAGAGTAAATGCAGGTATTGGTTCATAGTAGCAAAACTGGCCTTTACCGACAAGTCTTCTTTAATCAGGTAGCGGAGGGAAAGGCGTGGCTCCGGGTTGATGTAATTTTTCCCTTCTGCATTAAAATGACTAATCCGTATTCCGGCATTCGCCCTCCATTGTGTGTTAATTCTCCAGTCGTCCTCAATAAAAATACCGTTTTCCAGCGCAGTAATTTTTGAACGATAATTTAACGGAGAAAGGTCATACTGAGAATCTTTAGCCACCAGCGCACTTGGTGTAAACAAATGATGGGTAACCATTAGTCCGGTACGCACAAAATGTGAAGGGCTGGGCGAATAGTCGATGTTATATTTGAGACTAAAATCCCTTATTCCGGAGAAATACCGAAGGGAAAATACATCATTAGCAGTTTTCTGTTCAATATTAAGGTCTAATAAATAATTGGTGAAAATGAAAGAAGTGTTGGAAAAAGTTTTTTCATTAATGATATGATTCCACCGGAGGGTACTGGTGGCATTGCCCCAGCCAAAGGAAGCGGAAAACTGACTTTTTGTAAAATCTTCTATAGACTTAAAATAAAATTTGTCTTTTCCAAAATACCCGCTCAGGAATAACCTGTTTTTATCATTTACCGTATAATTTAGCTTGGCATTCATGTCGTAGAAATAATAACCGGCTTTATTTTCTTTATCCAGAAGGGGGTAAATTAATGCGTCAATATAGGTTCTGCGGCCTGATAAGAGGAAGGAGCATTTATCTTTTATAATGGGGCCTTCCACCGTAAAGCGGGAAGAAATAAGACCTACAGAAACTTCTCCATGAGTAGCTTCTTTATTACCATCTTTCATTTGCATTTCTAATACAGAAGAAAGTCTGCCGCCATAACGAGCAGGAAATCCGCCTTTGGTAAGTTCTACGCTTTTGAGGGCATCTCCGTTAAAAAGGGAGAAAAATCCAAATAAGTGAAAGGCATTATAAACAGTGGCATCATCCAGAATAATAAGATTTTGATCAGGGCCTCCACCCCTCACATAAAAACCGCTGTTGCCTTCACTTCCTTTTTGCACTCCCGGCATCAGTTGTAATACCTTCAGCACATCTTTTTCACCTAAAAGTGCAGGTATTTGTTTTATCTGTTCAACCGGAATATCAATGGTACTCATTCTTACCTCGTCACTTATTTTTTTCTGATGTTCTGCACTTACTACTACCTCTTCCAATTCTATGTCACTCAATTCCATATTAAGTGTAATGTTTTTGTCTAATTTTAATTTAACCGATTTAGGTTGATAACTGACAAAAGAAAAAATTAATTCAACCGAATCAGCATCAAGGGTGAGGGAATAAAAGCCATAGTTATTCGTGGTGGTACCTGTTTTTAATTTCGGAATATAAATACTTACACCAGGTAAGTGTTCCTTACTTCCTTTTTCGTTCACATAGCCACTGATGGTGAATTTACTCTGAGCCAGCAATGAAAGGCTGCCGGACAAAAAAATCAGCGTAAACAAATGGCGAAGGATAATCTTTTTTAGCTTCATACTGGTTAAAATGAAAATTAAATTAGAATAATAGGGTAAATAAATTTCAGTGTATTGTTCGGTTTAAAGCCGAAAAAAGCATCAACTATATCTGCTAATTTATGTCCTGCGTTTTTCAGAAAAACAAATTTACGGGGAAAACAAATTTATTTTCTATTGCTGTTAAAACGACAAAGGTAAGAATTTATTATCAACGAAAAGGAGAAAGTAAACATTAAGATTTGCCGCTTATACCTGAAAAAATAACTTCATGTAATTATTTTGGTGTTATTTGGCGGAAACTTTGTAATCAAAAATAGTTTCCGTAGTTTTGTACCCGTAATTTTAAGAATTCATCTTCATATAAAGAGATTGTATGACAATACGTGAAACAACAACAAATTATTTACTAAAGGAACATAACAGATGGATTTGTGTTTTATTTAGTCTGTTTACTTTTTTTTCGCTTCATGCCCAGGAGAAGCATACCCTGAGCGGATACATCAAAGATGCGAAAAACGGTGAACTCATGATTGGGGCCAATGTGTTCTTACAGGGTACAACAACAGGCACTTCTTCGAATGTGTACGGGTTTTATTCACTTACCCTGCCCAAAGGAAAATACTCCATTACTTATTCATTAATAGGGTATACCCAGCAGGTAATTGAGGTGGATCTCGACAAAGATGTGAAATTAAATATTGAACTTCAGGAAGAAGCTACCAGCTTAAGTGAGGTAACCATAACCGAAGAAAAAGAAGATGTGAATGTAACATCTATGCAAATGAGTGTGGCCAAGCTCGACATTAAACAAATTCAAAAAATACCGGCCTTGCTGGGAGAGGTGGATGTAATCAGAAGTATACAGCTTTTACCAGGGGTATCTACGGTAGGAGAAGGGGCCAGTGGATTTAATGTACGTGGTGGCAACATTGATCAAAACCTGGTGTTATTAGATGAAGCACCAGTTTATAACTCTTCACATTTATTCGGATTTTTTTCTGTCTTTAATCCCGATGCAGTGAAAGACATTAAGTTGATTAAGGGAGGAATTCCGGCTCAATACGGAGGAAGAATTTCATCCATATTGGATATACGGATGAAAGATGGCAATAACAAGAAACTGCAGTTGAATGGGGGAATTGGTTCCATATTCAGTCGCTTAAGTATAGAAGCGCCCATCATCAAAGACAAAGCATCGTTTATTATTGCAGGCAGAAGAAGTTATATAGACATCCTGGCAAAACCCTTTCTGGCCAAAAGCCAACCCGGTTTAAAAGATGCACAGTTTAATTTCTATGACCTCACTATGAAGGCCAACTACAGAATAGACCCTAAAAACACCTTATTTTTGAGCGGTTACCTGGGCAGGGATGTTTTTGGTGCAGGCTTTGCCTTTAACTGGGGGAACACCACAACCACCTTAAGATGGAATCATGTGTTTCAGGATAAACTCTTTTTGAATACTACCTTTTTCTATAGTAATTATGATTATAAAATCGGATTTAAAGATGAAAGTAATGGACAAAAATTCGATTGGAATTCGCAAATCATTAATTATAGCATGAAGCCAGACTTTAGCTATTACCTCAATGAAAAAAATACGATTCGGTTTGGCGGGCAAGTGATTATCTATGATTTTAATCCGGCCAAGGCCATTGTTTCTTCCAGTAATGGTGAAGTAAACATTAGCCTTGATCATAAATACGGAAATGAAAGTGCCATTTATATTGACAACGAACAAAAATTAGGAGGACGGATAAATGTGCAATACGGGCTTAGGGTGAGTTTTTTCGATTACATGGGTAAAGGAGATGCATACACCTATTATGACACAGTACCCAATATTAAAAAACGCCTGAAGTCTACCAAACATTACAATGCCTGGGAAAGCATACAAAAATACGCTAACATAGAACCCAGGGCTTCCATTAAGTACGACATCAACGATTATAGTTCCATTAAAGCCAGTTACAACCGCACCTCTCAGTACATACATCTGGTTTCCAATACTGCGGCTTCAACACCTTTAGATATCTGGACACCAAGCACCAATAACATAAAACCACAAATAGGAGATCAGTTGGCAGCAGGATACTTTGTTAACTTTAAAGAAAACACCTACGAAACCTCTGTTGAAGCTTATTACAAGTACATGCAAAATCAATTAGACTATGTAGATAATGCTAATTTATTTATTAATAAATACCTCGAAGCTGAACTGATGCAGGGTAAAGGCAGAGCATACGGTTTGGAATTTTATGTAAAAAAAGCGAAAGGAACATTTACCGGATGGGTGAGTTACACGCTTTCCAGAACGGAAAGAAAGGTGGATGGACTAAGTAAGGACCTTTGGTACGTAAACAGGTATGACCGTACGCATGTGTTGAATACAGTTGCCATGTACGACATCAGCAAGAGATGGAATTTGTCTGCTAACTTTGTGTTTTATAGTGGTACACCGGCTACCTTTCCGGATGCCAAGTTAGAAATACAGGGCTATACCATCAATTATAACACCACCGAAATGAGGAATAATTTTCGTGTTCCCGCCTATCACCGGCTGGATCTTTCGGCAACATTTGATTTAACAAAATCCGAAACTAAAAAATGGAAAAGTAATTTAGTGTTCAGTGTGTATAATGTGTACAACAGAAGAAATCCTTTTTCTATTTATTTCAGAAGTGTAAAGGATGACCCTTCCAAAACCGAGGCCGTGCGTTATTCGGTAGTGGCTACCTTTATTCCGGCTATCACCTATAATTTTAAATTCTGATTTAACGGAATATGCAGACACTTCCTAAATACATTCGATTAAAAGATATTACCAGTTCATTAGAAAAAAAACACATGAATAAATTACTCATGAAAAAACAATTCGTTCGCTTCGTAATTATATTGGTTGCGACCATTTCATTTTCATCCTGTACCGATGTGGTAAAAGTTGATCTTAAAGAAGGGCAAAAATTATTGGTAGTAGATGCCTGGGTAAACAATGGTAACAATAAGCAGGTAATACGTTTAACCAATACCGATTCTTATTTTTCCAATGTGAATACACCTCCGGTAGCTGGTGCACAGGTGAGTGTTCATGATATTACTACCAATCAGGATTATGTATTTGCGGATGAAGGCAATGGAAACTACGCCTATCAACCGGCCATTGGAGATGGTTTTGCGCAGGTGAAACATCAGTACCAATTAAAAATTCAATGGCAGGGCTATAATTATGCGGCATACGCTACCTTAAACCGTACTACCCAGGTAGACACCATACTCTGGAGAGACGAGCCCGAACAGCCTGGACTCACAGGAGGTTTGTACCCTTATGTGGTAGCCAGAGATGCGGTAGGGGCTAAAGACTTTTACTGGGTAAAATCCTATCAAAACAATAAATTCTTTTCAGATCCTTCATTAATCAATGTGCTGGAAGATGCGGGAGGCGGTGACGGTACGGATGGCTTATTTTTTATTCCGCCCAATGCTTATTTTGCTGTTACACCTGGCGATAAACCCTATAAGGTGGGGGATAGTTGTTATATAGAAATACACTCCATCAGCAGGGAGGCTTTTGATTTTTGGATTCAGGCGCAAAAACAAATGACCAACAGTCAGGCCGGGCTTTTTGCCAACACACCGGAAAATGTACGAACAAATATTGAAACCAGTAGCGGAGCACCCAAAGCCATAGGTTGGTTTAATATGGCGGCACTGAGCACCTATAAATCTTACGCGAAAAAATAACTGTTATTTATTTACTTACTTTTTCATAAGCATAATCACTCAGGTATTCAAAACCTGGAGTTAATTTGCCGTCTTTACAAATAGTAGCCCGTTTAATAATGTCATCCTTATCTTCCGTCAGCAGGTTATCAATAACCCGTTCAGAAAGGTCATGTCCGTATGCATTACTGGCATCTCTGGGCAATTCGCAGGGTAGATTATCTACGGCCATAATACAAATACTTTCTTTATCAAAAGCCGGAGTTTCTTTTCCCGTTAGCGGATGAAATCCGTAAAAAGGATCGGCAATGGTGCTGGCTCTATGAGTAGTAGGAACCGACCCGTTAATATCACAGGTAATATCTGCTATTACTTTTAAACTGAGTTTGGGACGCTTTAAATCCTCCAGGCTAAACAAACGGGGCGAACGGGGATCCCAGTAATGTGCGGAAATAAAAATATCGGCATTTTGGGTATAAGGAACAAAGGTGGATTGATAATGCTCGGGATGCGTATAAAAATCATTCAAATCGAAATTATGATCACCTATACGTTCTACATATTCTTTAGGATTAAGCTGGCAGTACACAGGTTCATCAAAACTATCGCGAATAAATTCTTCCGGCGTAATTTTTCTGATTTGTAATTCAGAAAGAGTTTCAATGGCTCCATTGGCAACACGGCCACCGCCAGTTAGCACAATTTTAATGGGGGGCAGGGTAATTTTTTGCAATTCCTGATCTAATTCAACCTTATCAAAACACTCATGCGCAGGTTTAAGCTGAAAAGATTGTTGTTTTAAGCCATAGCCCCTGAAGGCATTATAAGCACCAACAATTCCGGCAAAACGACCAAATCCAATAATACGGTTATGGTGTTTATCGGTGAGGGTTTCATAATCAATCATCTCAATTTTTTGAGTGATCAGGGCCTTCATTAGTTTTTGATTGTAGGATTGTTTTTTTATAGTATGTGAGAAAAAGAGGTATTTTTTTCCGGGAATTAGTTTTTCCGGGGGAACTTCTTTTACACCCATTAAAATATCACAGGCACTTAAATCTTCCTGTAGGGTTAAACCCAGGGATTGATATTCTTCATCCTTAAAGCAGCGAATGGTACTTGGTTGAACAATAATTTCCAAGTGAGCATATTGAGCAATAAGTTCTTTACAAGTTTGCGGGGGAAGAGGAACCCTTTTATCTGCGGGGATTTTCTCTTCTCTTAAAATTCCGATTTTAATTTTTTTCATGCAAAAATTCAACGTTACAACAAAATAGAAAAACCTAAATTAATTCTTTATTTTAACTTTTTTTGGTGTGAAAGCTAATAAAACTGTTAATTTAACCGACTCTCTGAGAAATCAACACCATATAAAAAATGTTACTTTAACTCCAAAAATAGTCATTTTTACTAAAATGAGTTAAATAATAATAAAAATATAATTAAAATAATTTTACGACTCAAATAAACCCGGCTTCATACACACGCATCAAAAAAGAGTTAAAGCCTTTATTAGCAGAATGGTGTGGAAATAACGCATTGAAAGAAGAACAGGTATTCAGGGAAAATAGCTGATTATATGCTGCACAGCCCAATAAATTTAGTAGTCCGATTTATTATTTGTGCTTCTCCTGTTCATTGTTTTTTTAACAGGTCACAACCCTGAAAAGCACAGTGTTGAAAAAGAATCACAGGCATGTACCCGAGGGCAAGCCCTTGATCCAAATTCCGCTACCTGGACCGGGGTATTAACCCTTCCGACGCACCTTCGTTGGTCGGGATTGTTCCACT
>JACCDP010802175.1_pt1 | contig 13472 bp, 19 predicted proteins | sample 7445841 | NCBI WGS metagenome assembly JACCDP01 (sample SAMN15323441, study PRJNA562643) | freshwater metagenome | isolation source: river surface water | place: USA:Blue River Watershed | collected 2017-08-17
ATCCCAACAGGGTTATACCTGCTCTCCATTCACGTTGCCAGGGATTTCACATTGATCGAGTCGATATTGTTGAGTTCACTGCCCGTGTTGCTAGTGTATTGGTTAGCGAAGGAGTAGAGTTTGACCTCGATACTCTAGACACCTATGTCAAGGCCACCTATCCTGATCTGCGTAAATGCCTCAACATGCTACAGATGAATTCAACAGAAGGCAGGCTGAGTGCCCCACACGGCGACGAAGGCGGTGTCCGAGAGTGGAAACTGGATGCAGTGGATCTGTTCAAAAAGGGCAAAATACTAGAGGCCAGGAAACTGATCTGTAGCAGTGTTCGTCCCGAAGAGATGGAAGATATCTTCCGCTGGATGTACGACAATCTGGATCTGTGGTCAAAAGAACCTGAGAAACAGGATCAGGCCATAGTCATCATTCGCAACGGACTGGTCAATGTACCCATGGTAGCAGATCAAGAGATCAACCTTTCAGCGACGTTAGTGGAGTTAGTGAACCTAAGTCGTGGATGATTTTTCTGTATTAGAACCTGCTATCGATCCCAACAACAGGATGACATTCCTGTTGGATTGGGAGTTAACTATGAAATGCAATCTGGATTGTAGTTATTGTAGTCCCGGGCTGTATGGAGGGCACGATAATTCAGCCAAGCATCCTACAGTAGAAGATTGCATCAATACCATTGATTTCATGTTTGAGTATGTCGATCTTTATATGCAAGTCAAACCCAAAGGAATCAAGTATGTGGTATTGAACATTTACGGGGGTGAAGCGTTACATCATCCTTACATCACAGATATCATCCAAGAGTGTCGTGATAGGTACAGCAAAATCTATCAAGATAGATGGAATCTCACCATTACTACAACCACTAATGCTATAGTTTCTGCCAAAAAATTAAAAGCTATCATCCCACTGATCGATGAATTTACTTGCAGTTATCACAGCGAAGCCAGCCCAAAACAAAAACAACAATTCAAAAAAAACATCTTAGAAATATCTTCCAACAGTAAACAGGTCAAATGCGTGATAATGATGCACGCTCAACCAGATCTGTTTCGAGATTCCAGCGAGATGGTTAATTGGTGCGAAACCAATAACATACGATATCTTCCCAAACAATTAGATCACACATCAGACCGAAATCAATTTTTTTATCAACCCAAACAAGTGCTATGGTTGAAAGATCTGTACACACAAAAAACCCAACGATCAGACTTGTTGTTGAAAATAGACGAAAGAAAAGATTCAGTCAACTTATCTGATGTGGGTCGAGCTTGCTGTGGAGGGAGACAGGTGTGCTTGGACAAAAATCTTAAACATCGACACTTTTATGTAGGCAATAAGTTTTTCAACTGGTATTGCAGCGTCAATGAATTTTTTGTCCATATCAAACAAAGGACCGGAGAAATATTTGTCAATAAAGATTGCAAGATGTCTTTTGATAACGATGTCGGGCCCATCGGTCATCTCAGTGACCCAAAGAAATTAATTGAGTTCACTCGATCAAATCTCAAAAATCATACAATGCCAACAATACAATGTAAAAAAGATCGATGCTTTTGCGGATTTTGTGCTCCAAAATCCAAGTCGCTAGAGGATTTCAATAACATCATGGAGAAATATCACGTAAAATGAGATACCTTATCATCAAATACATGAAAAAGGCCAACGGGCAGATGGACGAAGTGGTGTCTATCAGTAAAAACACACGCATGAAGGACATACAGACTGCGTCGGTGATCTTGGACTTTGCTACCCAGACCGTGGTCAAATGCAGCTTGGATGGCACAGTCGTTCCCAAGGACTGGACACGCATACGAGATTTCTATTATCAACACTACAAGATCACCATCGATGATCTAGAAAAGTTCAATGGCAAAGCCCTGGCGGAATCCCCGAACGATCCTAGTTGACGCCGACGGCGTGCTCCTGGACTGGGAGTGGGCCTTCAATGTGTGGATACAGGAGCATGGGTTCGAAGAGGTCCCGGGCTCCAAGTTTCACTATGACATGAGCAAACGCTACGGTACCACCCGTGAGCAGATAAAGCGACTGATCCGTATCTTTAATGAAAGTGCCGCCATTGGTTTCTTGCCGGCCCTGCGTGATGCTGCTTACTATGTGAAACGCCTGCACGAAGAGCATGGTTATGTGTTCCACTGCATCACATCATTGAGTCGCAACGAAAACGCCATCAAACTGCGAGAGATGAATCTCCACAAAGTGTTTGGCGAGACTGCGTTTGAGCGGATAGTGTGCTTGGATACTGGAGCACACAAAGATGATGCCCTAGAAGAATATGAAGGTTCGGGCCTGTGGTGGATCGAAGACAAGATCACCAATGCCGAGGTAGGGCATCAGATGGGTTTGAAAAGTGTGCTCATGGAACATGGCCATAACATGGGATATCACCATGAGCACATACGCCTAGTCAAAAACTGGCGAGAAATCTACGAGATGTTGGTGTCTGAATAAAGACTCAATACCTCGGTAATGACTGGGTGACGTTGAACATCGCGAGATCCAAGTTCGCATATAGTTAGGCCGGTGGCACCACGCGATTTCAAGCGTGATCCCAAATCCAGTAAGCCATTATTGACAGTTGTTCGATCTGTTTGCTCGACGTCACCGGTGACTACGATCCTGCTGTTTTCTCCTATACGAGTCAGCAGCATCTTCATCTGATTTGGTGTGGCGTTCTGCATCTCATCGGCCACGATCCAAGCGTTTTTAAAAGTCCTGCCCCGCATGAATGCCAAGGGCGAGATCTCTATGGTCTGATCATCCAGCATGCGGGCTATATCTTTGGGATGATAGAATTCTCTCAGGATGTCCAGCAATGGTCTGGTCCAGGGCTCCATCTTGGCGTTGAGATCACCGGGCAAGAATCCGTGTTTCTCATCGTCCACACCCACTGCTGGGCGTGTCAGCACTATCCTGTCGCACTGTCCCGACCTTAGGGCCCGGATCGCAGCCAGCATGGCCAAGTAGCTTTTGCCCGTGCCTGCAGGGCCCACAGCGATCACGATGTGCTGGCTGTCGTCGTTGAGAGCCACGATCAATCGTTCTTGGTTGCGGGTTTTGGGGACGAGTTGTACTTGACGCAGTTGCGTCTTGGGCGGGTTGGGTTGGAACTGGATGGTGTTTTCTACTGCTTGTTTCATACGCTGTTGGGCTTTTGCCCCTCTTGCTCGACTCAAGTGCCATTCTCCTTTGGGAAAGTTCGCTACCTTGCAAGTATTTAGGCTGTGATCACAGCCAGATCTATGGCCATTGATTTCTAAGTTCTTGATGCTAAGTATTATACTTGGCAGGCAAGAAACCAAACTCCCACCTACTTCACTTCCGCGGTAAATAACACTATGCATCTCGACAAAGATATCTTTAAAAATCACGAAGACTACTGGTTGGTAGCAGAAAACATCCGCGATCTCTATCTCAGCGAAGGCAGCATACTCAGCCTCTTGGACTTTGAGCGTGTGCTGGATGAACTGGATATCTATGCTTTCAAAAACTGGATCCTGGGCGAACTGGTAGCTGGTCCCGAGATCGGACGCTACTTGGTCACTTGCACCTTCATGTGGCCTGAAAAACTCATGCCCGATCCCCGTGGTGCTCGCAGACTGTTGCCGTTTGACTGCAAAGTGCGTTTCATGAAAAAACGCATCAAGATTCCCATCAAGATCGAAACACCCGACGACTATATCCCAGGCACACACAAAGCACGCTTAGTGGAAAAGCCTGTGTGGTTGGTGGAAATCACCATGCCCAAGAGCCTGATCTCGGATATCCGTACAGGAAGCCTGGAACTGGAAGATCAAGACATCGATCTAGCCGACCTGGATCAAGCCTATGAAGAAGATCTAGATCAAAAAGAATTCCAAAACCAAGAGATCCAAAATGACTAACATGATCCGCGAAGCCTTAGAATACCGAGATCTCGACGGCATGGTCAAGCCAACTATCCACGTGGATGAGTTCGCTGCCAAGATGGGCGACGATGCTGACATCATCGTGGTATCATTTTATGTGCGAAGCGAATTGGCGGCCAACGATCTAGTCAACTGGTTTGAAAAAGGTTATGACTGGGTGATGGATGCTGATCGCAGTCCCGGCGAGATCCGGCCCAGCCGCTATCTAGTGTATGTGGAGATACGTCGCCGCAGCAGCGCAGGTCGTTGGATCGCTGAAATGATCGATGATCTCGGTACCTTGACAGAACTCAAGCCTGATGACTGGACCATGCATTATGAAGGCGAAACATATCCTTTCACAGCTGAAGAGTTTGATAGACTAGTACCCCTCAGCCCCCGAGAATATCGTGCTCGCAAAGAACAAAGTCTCAACGAAATGCGTGCTGCTGCTGGCCTAGAGCCAGTGCAGGTGTTCGAACGCGAACGAGATATCCGCCAACTGCAATCCGCAGCTGGTATATAATTCACAACACTCATGATATTACGCAGCTTTGGCTGTAGTTTCATCTACGGCACCGATCTTCGCTCACCATCTCTCACCTGGCCATCTTTGATCGCACAGGATCTCGGCATGGGATACGAATGCCATGCTTGCCCTGGCAGCGGTAATCTGCAGATCATGGAATCGATCCTTCGCTACACCAATCCTGGCGATGTTTGTATCATCAACTGGACCTGGATAGATCGATTTGATTTTGTTGATACCAAAGATGAGTCGTGGCAGACACTGAGACCAGCATTGGATCATGATCATGCAGAATACTACTACCGAAATCTCCATGGTCAATATCGAGACATGCTGGCCAGTCTAATCTATATCAAAACAGCCTTGGACTTTTTGCAACACAAAGGCTGCAGGTTCCTGATGACAGCTATGGATGATCTGTTGTTTGAAAAAGTGCAGAAAGGATGGCATGATCCCGCTGCAATCGATTATCTGCAGGAACGCCTAATACCCTACATCAGTGATTTTTCTGGAGAGAATTTTTTAAGTTGGAGCAAAAACAACAGGTTTGCGGTCAGCGAACTTTGGCATCCATTGGAGGATGCACATCGTGCTGCTGCTGACTACATGATGCCTGCTATCGATGCCATTCTGCGTAAAGCCTAACCACCTTCCCGTTGGTTTCAGTCTGCTCGTTGCATTGACGGAAATCAAACAACTCAGCAAATTCACCTAACCTCCGGTGGCTCCAGGGATAGAATGGAATACCTTGGCATTTTTCCGAAGCATGGTCCCTGCGTCCAGGATTGAGTCGCCAATACACTCTCGAATGATCTTTGAGATGGCTCACCATTTTATGGATCTGCCTTCCGACTACTGCATCATCCCCGAAATTGAGACTGCCCAGACATGTGGCCACGTCGAACTTTTTGGTAGCATAGAAATCTTCGATAGTGACCTGGAAGTCAGCCTCATCCATAGCAGGATCCACACCCACTACATTGGGCAGAAGTTTCTTGAAGGGATTGTAGCCACAGCCCACATCCAGCAGCCACTCATGCGGCTTTATTTTAGCGGCTATGGTTTCGTAACCACTATATACATATGCATCCAAACTTGGCTTCCAGTGGTTCCGGAAGTAATCATTCAAATAATCTTGATCATGAAACACGATAGTACCTTTTATATTAAGTGGGCCAGTGCCTGTGTGATACTTAGTGCTATGGTGCTCCATGTGTTGGGAATCACGCCCTGGAACAGTTTCTTGCAACTAATCGGTGCAGCCGGTTGGGTATATGTGGGATGGAAGTGGAACGAGAAGGCTATCATGATGAACTTCCTGCCGCAATTCTTCATCATCATACCAGGATTGATCTATCTCTATGTTGCCCGATAAAATATTCTTCGTTGGTGCTCCCGGCAGCAGATGGAGCGGTATCGCCCAAAACATCGAAGACGGAATCCCGGGCTTCAACACTACAGATCGCTGTGCCGAACGGGAATATCGGCATCACAACTTTACCGGACACCTGGGTGCTTACTTTGGCACTGGGTGGGAGTTTGACACCAGCCTGGACGAGGCCAATCTCGCAGCACCCTTCCAACATACCTCGGGAACCAGGTTCCTCAAGAGCCACGAGTGGGCCTATCAATTAGACGAGATCCATGATCGATATCGTGATGCTTGGATCATGCTGGTCTACAGGCCCGACATGAGCTGTTACAGTTGGTGGCACCAAGCCGGTGGGTTTGGTATCACCTATCCCGACTATCATCCCTACTATCGCGACAGTGTGAACATGATGGGCGAGATCATGCGTCAGAACCAAGCCATGCTGCAGTTCGCACAAAAGCATGATGCCCATTGGCATCACATTTCGGGTGATTGGATCGCCCGGAACTTCGGAAGATATGTGGAACCCAGTAGACGAGACCCCGACACTCTTGTTACAATAATCAGATAATGGACTACATCGTCTGGTGCTTGTTGGGCACCGTATACGGCATCATCATCGGCATCGTGCCCATGGCCGGAGCCACCACGGGGCTCTTGACTGTGTTTGGCTTGGCCGACTATTTCCTGGGCGATCCTTACTTGGGCATAGTGTTCATGACCAGCCTGATCGCGGCCACCAGCACTGCCGACAGTTTCACCAGTATACTCACTGGCATCCCGGGATCCAACACCACAGCAGCATCTATCATCGACGGCTATCCCATGGCCAAAAGAGGTGAAGCAGGCAGGGCCATCGGAATCGCCCTCATGGACTCGACTGTCAACGGATTGTTCTGGGGTGCAGTGGCCTTTGGACTCATGCCTTTCTACAGCCGACTCGTGTTGATGTTTGGCATACCTGAGTTCATGGCCTTCATGATCCTGAGCTTGGCCTGCGTGGGGTTCGTTGCATCTCGTAATCCCTTGCTCAGTGTCGTCAGCATAGCCCTTGGCACGTTCTTGGGCCTGATCGGACAGGACCCCGGCACCGGTGCACACAGATTTACTTTTGGGTGGGACTATCTGGCAGCCGGTGTCAACATGATCCCTCTCATCGCTGGCTTGTTCGCTGTGCCGGAATTGGTCAGTGGTTTCCGTAACCCCACTACCAGGCCTGTGGCCATCACTGACTATTGGCCGCAACTCAGGCAAGGTTTCCGTGACTGCTGGCAACATCGTGGAGATGTGGCACGCGGGGGCGTGATAGGATTCTTCACCGGTTTGTTGCCGGGCGTGGGTGGCACCATCGGCGACATCATGGCCTACGGTGCCACAGTGGCCCGGCACCGGACTGAAAAGTTCGGCAACGGCAATTTCAAAGGACTGTTAGGCTGCGAAGGTGCCAACAACGCACAGAAGCCAGCCAGTCTCATCCCCACTGTGCTGTTTGGCATCCCCGGTGCTCCGTTCGCTGCCATCATGATGGCTGTGTGCATGTATTTTGGCCTGGAACTGGGCACACCCGAACTGTTGCAAGACACTCAATTTACCTGGACCTTGGGAGCCAGTTTCCTGGCAGCCACGGCCCTGTGTTTTATAATCTGTATCTTCACCACGCAGTGGATCGTGCGTATCTTGGAGCTGCCTTACTGGTTCTATGCTGCTGTGATCATGACAGTGATCGTGTGGAGTTGTTGGCAGTATTCGGGCACCTGGAACGACATCTACATGTTGATCATATGCAGCATCTTGGGCCTGGCATGCCACCACTTGAAATTTTCACGACCAGCCATCTTGGTAGCATATATATTAGCAGAGAAGTTGGAAAACTACTCGCAACAAGCCTTGACGCTGTATTCTTTCAGCGATCTACTGGGGAGACCCGTCTTTACTGTCCTACTCTTCGCGAGCGTCCTTGTCATATCTTGGAGCCTGCTGCGTAGTAATCGTGGTATCGATTACACCTAAACTCGAACGGAGAAAACCAATGAAACAGTTTATCGCGGCCATCGCTGCATTTTTTACCATCACGGCCGCACAGGCCGAATATCGCATGATCGTGCCCCAAGCACCCGGCAACGGAACTGCTGTGTGGGCTGCCATCATAGCCAAACACTTGGAGAAACAGTTGGGTGAGCCCATCGTGATCCAACACATTCCTGGAGCCAAAGACATTCCTGGCTTCAACGAGTTCCACAACAAGTTACGCAACGATCCCAAGACCATCATGGTGTCACACGGTGGCAACGGCATCGGCTATCTTGTTGACCGTGTGGATTATGACTACAAGTATTATGATAGTATCGGCATGATGAATCTCAACATCGTTGTGGGCAACAAGAAGGGCGAAAATCCCACCGACGGCCGGCGTGTGAAGATCGCTGGAAGTTCAGGACAAGAGACCGATGGTATGGCCATAGCCATGCTGGTATGTGGTAACTTGCCCACCATGCAAAAGTATTTGGAATGTTGGAATCAGCATGTGATCTGGGTCAACGGCGTCAAGGCTTCCGAGCGACGCCTGGGGTTCATGCGTGGTGAATTCAACGTGGCCCGCGAAAGTGTAGTGGCCTGGTTCAAACACTATCAAAGTCCCGATGCTGCCGCTGAGATCTGGTTCCATCACGGTGTATATGATTTCAAGACTCGTCGACAGTTAGACGATCCCAACTTCCCTTCTGGTTTCCAGTTCGAGACTGTGTTCCGCAAGATCCATGGTGCAGAGCCTCGAGGTCCTCTCTACGAAGCCTATACCTTGAGCCGCAACTTCCGCGATGTGCTGCAGAAAGCCCTGTGGGTCAATCGAGGCAACCCCAACACAGAAAAACTGCGGGCCGCCTTGCGTAAAATGATCACCGACTCTGAAGCTGCTGCTGCCTTGGAAAAAGACACAGGCCAATATCAGTGGATTCTCGGCGAAGATGGTAACCAAGTGGTAGGCACCATCAGGAAAAATATCACCGAATCCAAACTACGAGACATGGTTTGGTGGCATGAAAACGCTTACAAATTCCCCAGTGTGTTCAAAGCAGATCTGTTGAAATAATATAGATGGCTGGCTCTGATAGGTTTAAATATCTCGAGCCAGCCACTATGCATTGGCTCGGAAGAGAATATGAAAAAAATCTTGATAATGGGATTGCCGGGTTCGGGCAAAAGCACTTTAGCTGAACCTTTCGCGAAACTGATCGGTGGAGTATGGCTCAACGCTGATCAAGTGCGAGAAGAATACGATGACTGGGACTTCAGTCCTGAAGGTCGCATGCGTCAAGCTATGCGTATGCGTTATCTCGCCGACGGTGTGACCAAGGCTGGAAAGATCGCTGTGGCTGACTTTGTTTGCCCCACAGAAAAAGCTCGCAGTGAGTTTGGTGCTGACTATGTGATCTGGATGGACACCATCAAAGAAGGCAGATTCGAGGACACCAACAAGATGTTCGAGCGGCCTGTCAAAGTAGACTATCATGTGGAAGGTTGGTTCAATGACACACATGCTCAGTTGGCACAAGTTGTGGCCAAATACATCGGAGACATCAAATGAGTTTTGATCATAAAAAGCCCACTACACAGATGCTGGGACGGTGGCAACCATGGCACCCGGGACACACAGCCCTGTTCAAGAAAGCCTTGTTAGAGACTGGTCAAGTCTGCATACAGATACGCGATGTAGGCGGTATCGTTGGTGCTGATGCTGGTGGTGGTAGGACAGGTGCACAGACTGACAATCCCTTTGACTATGACACTGTGGTCTCTAACATCAAAGCCGCATTAGCTGCCGAGGGTTTTGACTACGGCGAAGAGTACATCATCATGCAAGTGCCCAACATTGTGGATATCAGTTACGGACGCGGCGTGGGCTACACATTCACTCAGCATGATCTCGGCGAAGAGATACATGCCATTAGTGCCACGCAGATTCGAGCACAATTGAGAGCTGAGGGCAAACTCTAGTGGATTCATCCAAGAGAAGTTGGGCTAAAGCTGTCAGCTGGCGTATCACTGCCAGCTTGGCCACATTTATCATCAGTTTCATTATAGCAGCAGATATCTCCATAGCCGGTACTATCGCTGCTGTACAACTCGTGGTCAACTTCATCTTGTATTTCCTACATGAAAGAGTCTGGAATCGGGTGGGATGGGGCAGAGACTAAATACGGTTCCAACAGGAGCCAACTATGCAACTTACAGAAAATTTCAGTCTCAATGAGATGATCAAGAGCGAAACTGCTCTGCGTCACGGACTGGACAATACGCCTCCCGAAGAGGTGATTGAAAATCTACGCCTATTATGCGAACAGATCCTGCAGCCCTTGCGCACAGCCTATGGTCGTGGCATCAAAGTCAACTCAGGTTATCGTGCCCCTGATGTCAATGCTGCAGTGGGCGGCAGTCGTACTTCAGACCACTGCAAAGGTCAAGCTGCTGACATCGAGATCCCGGGCATACCCAACGCCGATCTCGCTGCTTATATCGCACAGTATTTCCAATTCACACAGTTGATCCTGGAATTCTACACACCTGGTATCCCCGATTCGGGCTGGGTACATGTCAGTTATGATCCCAACAATCTCAAGCGTCAAGTCATGACTGCTATGAGAGAAAATGGCAAGACTGTGTACAAGCAGGGATTGATAGCATAGTGGGAATCACAGCACTGATCCGGGCTATCGTCTATCTCGTCATGATAGCGGCTCTCGGTGCGGGCGGTTACTATCTCATGAATCTCAAGGCCGACTTGGCCGTTGCTGAAAACAATGCCAAGGCTTTGGAATCAGCCACACAACAGCAAAACGCTTTGATAGAATCAATGAAGCGGGACATCGTGGCCATACAGCAAACCAACGCCGAATTGTCGGCCACTGTAGAGAAACAAAAAGCGGATGTCAGCACTCTCAGCAACAAGTTCAGCAAGCGAGACTTTGGTGCCTTGGCAGCAGAGAAACCTGCTGTGGTAGAGCGGCTGGTGAATCGTGGCACAGTCAACGCCTTGCGTTGCATGGAGTTGGCATCAGGTGCACCGTTGACGGAAGCAGAAAAGAATGCAAAAACACCCATGGAGGCCAATCGTGAATGTCCGAGCCTTATTGACAGCGATTACACTGCCCCTGTTCGTTAGCGGGTGTGCCAGCTTTGGCAACCTGTTTGGAGGCACCACAGTCAAGCCTGTGGAGATACAGACTCGGGCCGTGGAACGCACACCTCTCAATCTCCGACAGCCTGACCCCCTCAAGGCCCGTGAGCTGGAATGGATCGTGATCACTCCCGAGACAGCCGAAGCCACTTGGAAGAAACTCAAAGACTCAAATACCGATGTGGTAGTGTTCGCTCTCACCGACGATGGCTACGAGACTTTGGCCTTGACCATGGCCGAGCTACGCAACATCATAGCACAGCAACGTGCCATCATCCTCAAATACAAAGAATACTATGAGCCAGCCAAGCCTGACAACACTGCTAAATGATCCCACGGAAGTGGGCTTCTGGGGACGAGTGTTCCGCAGCAAGTGTTTCTTACAATATTGGCAAGGACAACAATTGGTTTCTGTGTATGTGATGGAGTTCAAGGAAAAAGCCGACAACTGCATCGTGTTCCGCGACTATGTGACCAAGAAAGTCACGATAGTCAAAAGCGATAGGCCCATCAACTACACACTGACGGTGGAAAAATGAACGACGCAGCCACGATGATCATGAACATGCAGCCTAGCCACGGGATGAATCTAGTGATAGCCGTGGTAGTGATCATCGCTGCTCTCATCATCTGGAATTTCCAACGCGACAAAAACAACAAAGTCGATATCAAAGATCTAATATGTGTGGATGGTCGGATCAGCAGCAACAAGTTTATGCGATTTACCGCTTTCGTGGTCAGCACTTGGGGCTTCATCTATCTCATAGTTGACCAGCGTTTTTCGGAATGGTATTTTGCCGGCTACATGGCCACTTGGACCGGTTCGGCTCTACTAAGCAAATGGATTGATGCCAAACGATCCGGCCAAACACCTGTTGACTCACAATAGAAATCCTGTTACAATAGTGCTGTGAAGGACTATTATCAAATATTGGGCGTGAACCGATCGGCCACCGAAGACGAGATCAAACGAGCCTATCGTCGTCTGGCCAGTCAACACCATCCCGACAAAGGTGGAGACAAGGCACGGTTCCAGGAAGTGCAAGAAGCCTATGGAGTGTTAGGCGATGCACAAAAACGTCAAGAGTACGACAATCCTAAACCGCAATTCAATTTCTCAGCAGGCGGGCATCCAGGGTTTGACTTCAATGAGATATTCGAGATGTTTGGGGTCAATCCTCGCAGGCAGCAGCAAGGACAGGCCAGGATCTCGATCTGGATCGGCATAGAAGATGTGGCACGTGGTGGTCCCAGGATCATAGCACTGCAGATGAATGGACAGGTACACAATGTAGAGATAGATGTGCCCGCGGGACTCAATGATGGTGACACTATCAGATATGCCAAACTGGCACCGGGCGGGCACGATCTAGTGGTAAGTTATCGCATACGCCCTGATTTCCGCTGGGAACGCGAAGGCAAAGACATCACCACAGAACAATCAGTCAACATCTGGGATCTCATATTAGGCTGCGAGATCATCATCCAGGATCCAGCCGGGAGGGAGTTGATGCTGACAGTGCCTCCTAGGACACAACCGGGTAGCAAACTGCGAGTAAGAGGTCGTGGATTGCCAGCAAGACAACTACCGGGAGACGCTGTCAACAGTGTTGCCGGGGACTTGTTTGTGAGAATACAAGCAAGACTTCCTGACAACATACCGGAAGAAGTAATATCAGTTATCAAGCAAAACCAAGGTCGGTAAATATTTTTAACCAAGGAACGAAATGCAAAACAATCCTGAGATCGAACAGATCATCGATAACGCAGTCAAAATCGCCCGAGAAAAACAGCATCAATATGTGCTGACCGAGCATCTATTGTTGAGCATGATCCAATATGAGCCATTCCGCAAGGTATTGACAAAGTTTGGTACTGACGCCGATACCATGTCCACGGAACTGGATGCTTATCTCAACAGCTTGATCAACATCCGTCGAGAAGAATCCAGCGTCCAACCCAAAAAGACCAATGCCCTAGAGCGTGTGTTTAATCGTGCATTGACCCAAGTATTGTTCACAGGCCGCAGGACCGTGACCACTGCGGATCTTTATCTAGCCATCATGAGCGAGACCAACAGCCATGCACACTATTTCCTCTTAAAATACGGTGTAGAAAAAGTCAAGTTCACCAAGTTCTGGGAACAGCACTACAATCACAATGATGTCAAAGTCACTGATCAGCAGGCCAACGAGATCCTGACCGAGCACTGCGTCAATCTCACTGAGATGGCCCGACAAGATCGCTTGGAGCCCATGATCGGCCGTTACAACGAAGTAGACGAGATGGTGACAGTGCTGGCTCGCAGATTCAAGGCCAACGTGCTGATGGTAGGCGATCCTGGCGTAGGCAAGACAGCTATCGTGGAAGGCCTGGCACAACGCATCGCCCAGAACCAAGTGCCTGAGTTCCTGAAAGACCACGAAGTATGGAGCTTGGAGATCGGCAGCCTACTAGCCGGCAGCAAGTATCGCG
>JACCDP010282919.1_pt1 | contig 13471 bp, 7 predicted proteins | sample 7445841 | NCBI WGS metagenome assembly JACCDP01 (sample SAMN15323441, study PRJNA562643) | freshwater metagenome | isolation source: river surface water | place: USA:Blue River Watershed | collected 2017-08-17
AGTTTTGTTTTATCTGCGTTTGAAATTTTTATTCTTTCATCTTGGTTTGTAAAATCAAGGAAACCAATAACAGAATTATGTAGCACTAATGGTATGATAAAAATAGATTTAATATTCAATTCATCTGATATCTTTTGTTCTTCTGGAAGAGCAAATTTTTTTCGAATGTTGGGTATGTATGTTACTTTCTTCTTGCTCAAAACATATCCATGGGCACCCAAACCTTTTCGTATGGGTATTTTCATCATAGATAGACTTTCCTTTGTATCATCCTTAACAAATTGGCTAATATTTGAATCAATCAAACTGATGTAATTTCCATCTTGTGAAAGTAGAAAAAGTGCATAATTTTTAAATTGGTATACTACGTGGGTATATGCAAAAATTTCCATTGCTATTTTATATATATCATTTGTATCATTGATACGCTTTAAAAGGCTATTTAAGATTTCGGTTTCAATTCTAGCAGATTCTACCTTGTCCTTTTCTTTTTGAATTTTTTTAACTAAATTAGAGCTATGTACAATTCCAGATAATTGCTCTCCTAAAATAGATAATCTCATTATATCATCTCGAGTTAGGGTTTTTTCTGAATAACCAGAGAGATCAAGTACTCCAATAACTTCACCTTGCAGTACGAGAGGTATAATGATATAGTTTTGAAATTTACACATTCTCAAAATTTCTACTTCTTCTGGAGATCCTCTCTCTCTAATTTTATTGATATACATTGTTTTTTTCTTTTTAAATACAATGGAATGAAGACCTGTAGAATCTTCATGAACAGGAATTTTCATTGATTCAATTTTTTCTGATTCTTTTTTAGATAAGAATTCTGGAAGCTTCATATTTTTAAATTGGATAAAGTCTTTGGAAGCGTTTAGAATTCCTAAACCGTAAAAAGTTAAATTGTACTTTGTTTCAATATAACTATAAAGTTTTTTCATTATAACGTGAATGTTTTGGTCTTCATTTAAGCTTTTTATAAGAGAATTGAGTTCCTCAGTTTCTTTTTTTTGCTTTTCAGCTTCCATCTTTGCGTTGTTTGTTTCTTCCAACAATCTAACTTTTTGAACAACACCAGCAATTTGAGATACAAATCTTGAAATAGAGCCTAAGTCATCCTTACTAAGCTGCAATTGTTTTTGATTTGTAGTCCCCATGAACATACTGTAAGCTTTGTTTTCAATTCTCACAGGAATATATAAGATAGATTTGGAATTAAGTGTATTTACAAATGTTAAATCAGATATTTTTTTTAGAATATAGGAAAGTATCCGAGGCAAATAGGTTAGCTTATTTCGGTTTAATGCACTAGCAAATAGAGATTTATTTTCACGAAGATTAAAGGAGAACGTCTTTAAAAAATTAAAATTTTCATCTGATAGGTTTTTTCCTCGGACTTTGAATGGATAGGCAATTTTTTTTGAATTATCCACAAAATAGAGAGCTAATGCATCAAAGGGGTATCTATCTAGAATATAGTCAAAAATATGATAAAGAGTTTGGTCCAAAGATGAGCTATCGAGAATTTTTAGAGTAATACTGTTTATAGTTTCAATCTCTTCTTTTGCTTTTATAGCCTTGGTATTAGATTTTTCTAGTTCAGCAGTTCTTTCTTGGATTAAAAATTCTAGGTTATGTTGTACCTTTTCTATATCAGCCATTTCCCTTGCGATTTGTCCTGATAATAAAAAAGCTTGTGAGAAACTAAAGAGTAAGAATCCTATATTGAGATTAGATGTAGTATGAGCTATACTTTGGTTATTTACAATCTCTTCTAAGATAAACAATACCAATAGAAAAAATGTAACTCCAAGCGTTCTTGAATTTTTTCTTTTGTTGATGATTGCAAGTAGAGCAGTGTAAAAACTATAAACTATCATGAACAATGAAAAGACTTTCATGGTTTCTATAACTAAAGAGAGAGTTTTGAGTGGAAAAGCTAAAATGAGTCCTGAAATGGAAAATGAGATGAATACTAAACTTTTTGTGATCGTTTGATTGGACTCATTAGGAAATAAACTATCAATGTACAAACTAATATATGGAGCAGCTAGAAATAGTGTTAGATATTCTACTTTTACAATTCCTTCTAAAAGTATATTTTTAAAATAATCAAAAAATATACTTTCTCCTGTTAAACCTATTCTCAGAGCAAGAAATATACAAAATATACCATAGTACTGCAAATGCTTTTCTTTTTTTCTTCTCAAAGAAAAACCTATATGATATAAACCTAAAATTAACAGTACAGACGATCCAAATAATTCGAATAGAATATTATTTTTATAAGTTTTTTGGATATTTTCTTCTGTTCCTATAACAATAGATCCAAAGCCCCCAGAAGCTAGTTCATAGTTAGAAGTTTGTAATATGAGATAGTTTATACCCTCTCTTAGAGGTAGCATACTAACAAGAGTATTCCTTTCTGTTATGTTTGAAGTATGAGTGGAAGAAACTTGTCCATTCTTTGCTATTATTTGCCCATTTATGGAAAGTGAATAAGCTCCATAGATATTATTTATCTTACATGATAATAGCAAAGGTTTGGAAGACTTTATTTTTAGCAGATACGTAGCAAAGCCAATTGATCTATCTTGATATGTTTTATTCCAATTGCCTGGTAGATACTTAAATTCTGAAGCTTGGAATCCTCCTTTGATAAAATCTTGGTATGTATATAAGTGATTCCAATAAAATTCCCACTCTCCATCTAAAGAGAGCGTTGAACTTAACAAAGACGACTCATCTAATTCTAGTGTTCCAGCTATTGCATTTGCTTGTTTAGATGGATGGTTACAGGAAATAAATATAAACAATAGGAAGATACAGGTAAGTTTATTATGAAAGAGCATACAGTTTATGATTTTATTTAGATTAATTTTATTCCTTTTTTTCTTCAACTACTTTGGATATTTTCTATTAGAAATAAGAAAGGATACCAATCTAACTTGTAGTTTTTAGGAGAGAGCTATGAATCAAAATGATTTTAGACTAATTTATATTACATGTAAAAATAAAGAAGAAGCAGTTAGAATTGGAAGAACTTTAGTACAAGAAAATCTAGTAGCATGTGCAAATATTATTGATCCAATTCAATCTATTTATAGATGGAATGATGAAATAGTAGAAGATACAGAATCTATACTAATACTCAAAACTATTGGATTGAATATGATTTCAATTGAATCTAGAGTAAAAAGTATTCATTCTTATACTAATCCATGCATTGTTAGTTTTAAAATTGAAGATGGTAGTGAGATGTACTTTGATTGGATACTAAGTTCAATTGTCAAACAGGGTTCATAAAACAAAAAACCCGCCCTTCATTGGCGGGTCTTAGGAATTTATTCAATGTCTATCTAAGTAAGTAGGTTAATTACTTTTTCTTAGATGCGGATTTCTTTTTGGATGCAGCTTTCTTTTTTGCAGCAGCTTTCTTTTTAGCAACCATTGATTCGCCTCCTGTTTAGATTTTCATTCGTAGTTTAATTTATTAAATGCCGAATGAGATGTTATATTGTGACATAATTAAAATATTCACAATTCCTTGTAAAGTATTTTACTGAATAATATATAAAAAAATTTTTATACCAGTATTCTCTACATTTATCATCTATAAAGACTATCGGCAAATTTATATAAACATAATAAAAAATGATTAAGATATTTTGTACTCTCTTAAAGTTTTATTTAAATAAATCTCAAGATAGATGATTTATGAATTCATTTACTCTATTAAAAGTGTAAGACTTTATTTCTATTCTCTCTCAGTATCAAAAAATATCCTTGCGTTCTAAATTCTATTTCAATCTATAAAGTAAGATGAATGTTCTGAATAAAATATCTTTTGAAAAAGTAGTTGGATGGCTATTATCCACTCTCATTCTATTTTTTTTCTTTTATTGTACTGTTTATATGTACGATCTTTACAATTCTCAATGTATAAATAGCGAATTTTTAACATGGGATCCTGAACTACGTTATATAATTACGCTTAAGATGATGAATTTTTTAAGAGAAGGTAAGATATTCCATTTTCTAGGAATCTTTTTTGATTCACCTCACTGGCCTTCTCTTCGGAATGCAATAGAGAGTTTACTTTTTTTAATGATTGGGCATTCCACAGACAAGGTGATTTATTTTACTTACTCATTTTATGTTTTAATGCCTATTTCATTGCTTATTTTTTTATATTCACAATATGAAATGAGTACTACCTTTGGAATTCTATTTTGTTTCTTTGTTGTTGCACTAATTCAATCAGATCCTTTGTGGCTCTATTCATTTACTGGGATGTTAGAGGTGCAAGGAGCATTTCTATTTCCTTTTGTGAGCTATATAACTTGGAAAGTATTCAATGATCCTGCATTTGTTCAAAATAAAAAGAATGGTTGGATTACTTTTCTTATAACATTTATGCTATACCAAACAAAATATCCTTATGGATACATGTTGGTTTTATTTTTAGTTATTTTTCACTCTATTGTATTCTTTAAAGATACATGGAGGTTTGGAGTGAGCTACCTCGGTGGCTATAAAGCATATAAAAAAAAACTTCTACCTATCCTTTCTATGGTTCTACTTTGCTTTTTTATTTTTTTCAAAGGTATTCTATCAGGTAAAGCACCTGGTTATATACTTTACTTATCTTTGCTTTTACTACTCGTTGATTTTTTTCTTTTCTTTTTTAAAGAAATGAAAGAAGAAGAAAACCTACGTTTATATTTTTTGGTTAAGTGGATACTATTTCCCATCATACTATGGATTATGATCCAACCAGATCGATTTGGAAGCTATTCAGGCCAAATCACACATGTTGAAACACAAGGATTTAATCCCGGACAAGAGATTGATAAAAATTTAGATTATCTTTTGGTTTTTTTCACTGAGTATATAATGAATGGGTTTAAAGAGTTTCATATATCTTATCTTATTCTATTTGGGAATTTGTTTCTTTTAGTCTATGGTTATATCGATTTTTATAGACGAAAAGAGATTTCATTGAGTTTTTATCTTTCTGCAATCTGTATTCTTACATTCATTGAACTCAGTTTGCTTACCTCTAATCGATTAGCAAGGCATACATATCATCTATATCCGACTATGATCTTAGCAATTGTTGTATTTATTTTAAACCTATCTATAAATAAAAGAAGTTTAGCGCTCTTTCTCGCAATTGGATTGTTAGGGTTGGTTTCATATCCATTTTTAGTTCAACCAATCTATTCTCTCCAAAAAACAGAAATTTGTTACACAGGTTATGATAAAAATGAATATACCACTCCCAAATGGATTGAATCTATAGGATTGTCTAGGCTAAATAAAAATACTATTTTTTATAATATGGTCAATCCATTCCATGTGAATAAAGCAGATACAGAATATTTGCTTTATAAAATTTCGTACGACAAACATCTAAAAGTTCTATTTGATCCCAAAAGAATATCTCAACTAAAAAATGAATATGATGAAGTATGGATCACAGGGAATACTTGTACAAATTCTGATAAATTCAAGGAACATAGTGAAATTTTTAAAAATTGGGGATTTAAAATGGAACAAGCAGAGGTTTTATCAAATTCTTCAGGATGTATTCAGATTTTTTCTAAGTAAATTACTTTAGAAAAAAGATCATACTATTTTTATAAATTAGAATTGAACTTCTCTAAGGAATTATAAATCTTAGCTTAGCTTTGGTTAAAGCAAATAGTTATCTGGTTAAAATAACAAATAATTGAACTGTTGATTCCTATATGAGTTTAGATTAAAAATAAATGGATAATGAAAGATGGAGATAAACCAGAGAGAAAATAGATCCATTCCAGTCATTGTAATAGAAGGAGAAATTGATCTCTACAATTCTAAGATTTTAAAGGATATTATAGATAAGCTTATTAGAGATGGAAAATATAAAATCGTAATAAATTTGCAAAGCGTTCCATTTATAGATTCATCTGGTATTGGTACTATTATGACTAGTATGTATAAGCTAAGGAAGTATGGTGGCAATCTAAAGGTATGCAATGTATTTGGATCTGTAGCCCGAATTTTCAAAATGACTGGTCTCGAGACTAGCATAGAGGTTTTTTTAGAAGAGGATGACGCTATAAGTTCATTTTTATGAAGAGCTATTCATTTAAAATAAGCATTGCTATTCTATTTGTTGTTTTATGGCAAATTTTTTTAGCTAACTGCTTAATAGCTCCAATCAATAAAAAAAAGAGTAATCTCATTGGGTTTTTCATTTTGTATAAACTATTAGAACCTACTTCAAATTCATATGCTAGAATGTTTTTTATGAATCCTCTTCTCTTAAATGATACTAAAAATGTTTCATATTTAATAGATGGTACTACTCATCCTATCAATTCAAAAAAGAAACTAGTTTTAATCCATGGATGGAATTTATCTGATCCAACGGAACCATCCTATCCCTCTGATAAGATTATCAAAGAAAGAATTTTGTCACAGTGGGATCATTTGCTCAATACCAACCAAAATTTCCTAGGCAGTGTACTTTCTAAGAATTATGATATATATTTCTTCACCTATTTAACTTCAAGTTCTATCGAAAAAAATGGTGTACTATTTAGAAATAATTTAGATAAACAATTTTCTACACAAAATTCAAATGTTTTTATCTTTGCCCATTCTATGGGTGGATTGGTTTCACGTATTGCTCTTTATCAAAACGATTTACCTGGTTACCTTTCAAAGATTATCTCATCAGGTACACCTTACCATGGTTCACCTTGGGCAAGTACTGTTTTCCAAAAGGATAAATCTGTGATTGGTGATATAGCAAATTTTATTACAAACACAGAAGGAGGTAAAAATTTAGCGTGGGATAATTTTGATTCATCTCTTCCAGGAGCCTCTAATTATCTTTTAGAAAAATATAATTCTAATACATCTCGGGATTCTTACATAAATGCTTACTATGGAAGTATTGATTCAAATATAAGTATTTATTCAGGATCAGATTCAACTCTATTGATAGGTTGTACGACCTTGGGCTCACAATATTCTCCATCTGATTGTATTGTTCCTCAATCTAGTGCGAGTTTCATTGGTGGGGGAAACCAAAGAATCGATATTGGAAAATTTCAACACATAGATATGAATTTGAGAGTTCCTGCTCTTACCACTCAAGTTCTCTCTAACTTGCCATAATGTTTTCTCACATCTATATAGAAGAAGAAATTGAGAATTATCCTCTAACACTTGAAGTTCTTCAAAAATTTCCCCAAGCTATCAAAGTTCCTATTCAAAATTATAAAAATGTTTTTAATCCATATAACCAAAGTTTTCAAGCTCAAAAAAATAAGAAGAAACTAATTTTAGCGAAGAAGAGAGATAATTTTATATATAGTGGATCGCCAGTCACTGATACATTTCATAGGGGAAAATTTTATTATAATAGTTTAATGATGAACTGTTTGTACAATTGTGAATATTGTTACTTACAAGGAATGTACAATTCTTCTCATATTGTAGTTTTTGTAAATTTAGAAGATTTCTTTGGTGAAACTCTCAAACTCTTAGAAATTGAAAAAAAAGTAACTCTCTGTATTTCTTATGATACAGATCTATTGGCTATGGAGAGATTTATTCCTTATGCTTCAAAGTGGATAGAATTTGCATCACAAATACCTGAACTTACAATTGAAATTAGAACAAAAAGTAATTCATATAAAAATATATCTAATCTTAAACCAAGTAAAAATATAATTTTAGCTTGGACGCTAAGTCCCGAAGAAGTAGTTAAAAATTTTGAATCTGACACTCCAACTCTCAATCGAAGACTACAGTCTATAAGGGATGCTACGAGAGATGGATGGAGAACTAGAATTTGTATTGATCCTATACTACATATTAAAAATTGGAAAACTATTTATAAATCTTTAATTCATAAAATTTTTGAATACTCTGAGCTCTATGGAATAGAAGAAATTACTTTTGGAGTCTTCCGTATAAATTCAGAATATTTAAAGAAAATGAAAAAAATGAGAATTGATTCTAAACTCTTATATTATCCTTACAAAAAGTTCGGAAGTATAGAGACATATAGTTCCGAAGTTGAAAGTAAGATGAAACAATTTATCTATGAAGAAATAAAAGGTTTCTTACCTAAAGAGAAGATTTTTTATTAAACAAATAAGTTTGAGTGCTATTTCAAATAAATCTAAGGCTTAGTAAAAATTATGTATAGCCTTAGATTTATTTATTATTCCTCACTCTATAACTTCAAATTCAGTTCTTCTATTTATCTTACTTGCCTCTGGACTAGGGCTATTGACTAGGGGTTGAGTAGAGCCTTTTCCATCTATGATAATCTTTTTTGTTTCTACTCCTTTAGAAACCAAGTATTTACGGACTGATTCTGCTCTATCCCAGGATAATTTTTTATTTGCTTCCAAATCTCCAGTTAAATCTGTATGACCTGTAACCTTGATTTTTATATCAGGATTTTTTAATAATATATCACTCAGAGCATTGAGAGTAGGATAAGATTCTCTCAGTAAGAATGGAGAATTTGTTTCAAAATTTATTGAATTAAGAGTTATCTTTTTCTTATCTTTGATAGCTTCATTAATCTTTTCTATATCTTTATCTATTCTTTTTTGAATTACAATTAAATCTTCTTCAACTTGATTCTTTGTTTCTTTTTGAGATAAATTTAATTCCTTCTCCTCTATTTCATTTTTTGGTAACAGGGGAGAAATTTTTTTTATACTTTTATTTTTCTCTATGGGAAAATTAGGTTTAATTGCATTGACGGGTGTTTCAACTTCCTTATTTTTTGGTTCTTCAATTTGTTTTGCAACATACATATCATAATTTTCATCTTGTTTTTTCCTGCAAAATATAAATGAATTATCAACTGGATTTATTATTAAATAGGCTTCATTGCCTTCTGTATTTATTTCATTACCTAAATTTTCTGGTTCTCCAAAATTCCCATTTGGTAAAATTTTTGATTTATAAATATCATATCCTCCAAACCCCCCGGATCTATTTGAAGAAAAATATAAATATTTACCATCAGGAGAAACTATAGCGGCAATATTAGAACTATTTCTTTGATTGATTGGAGAAGGTAATTCTTCAGGGGCTAGAAAGTTATTATTGTACACTTTAGATCTATATATTTTCGCTTGACTCGTATCACCAAATGGATATCTAGTAAAATATAAATAATCACCTGAATAAAAAGGATTTTCTTCCATTTCATCTGTATTAATTAGATCTGATAAAGTAGCAGGAGTTGACCATTCTCCATCTACTTTCTCTGAGTAGAATAAATCTCGAGAGATTCCTACCTGCCCATTTGAAAGCCTGAATTCATAAGCTCCGTCTCTATTCGAAGAAAAAATCATAAAACTTTCATCTCCAAATACATATGGGCTCTGGTCATCATATGGAGAATTGACTTCTTTTACTTCACTTGGAGTTGACCATTTTCCATTCACTAATTTTGATTTATAAATATCAGTGTATTGAGAATTCCGTTTTGAATAAAAATATAAAGTTTTACCATCTGCTGTAAGAGAAGGACCAAACTCCTGCATCGGTGTATTTATATTTCCAGGAATTGGAACTATCTGAAATCTTGAAGTTGCTTGTGAAAATAAACTATTATTTAAAATAATCAAAATAGTTATATATGAGAATAGTTTTAATAGCATATATAAAAATATTTCAGCATTTAAATTTTTTGTATATCTAATTTCAAAAAAACATTGTTACTGAGAATCCAAGATGTAGTACTTTTCCTCCCATGCTATAGCTGGGGTTTCTTTGGGATGGTATATTTTTGGATACAAGTTCCTCGGTTAGTTTTTGGTACTCAAAAACTAAATCCAAAATAATAGGGCTTTTTTGATCAGGTAAAACTTTTTCTGGCAATAATAGGACTGAAATTCCAGCTGTACCTATTAACTTGTCAAAATCCATTATGTTATTATTTCCACTCATTGTAGGAGTTGGCCTTGGTCTTTTTGCTAATCCTGCTCTCAATTTTAGCCAATCTCGTGCTTGGTATTCAAATCCTCCCCTTGTTACCAATATATCATTGAAGTACATATTTTCTGAGTAGGTTTGTTTTGTTCTAGAAAGCCTAAAAGCACTCCACATTTCCTTATCCATCTGCAAAGATAGAAGTAGCTTACTGAAAGGTTTATACCCTAATCCAAAAGACATTTTTCTTGGTGAAAAATGATCGTACATGGAGACATCAAAATCAAGTTGTATACCTAATAATGTAGTTTGTGCTCTAGCAGGTAAACCATCAATACTCATTGCAACTTCTCTTCTGTATGACCATCCTAATTGAAATTTTCCATATTCAAAAGCAAGACCAAACATAGGATTTACAAATGGTTTAGTTTGAAGTATTACTTGCTGATTGGGGGTAACTGTTTCAGGAGAAATTGGTACATCTTTCAAAAGAATTGCTCCTTGTCCAGATACCAGTGCATTAAAACCAATACCAGCGAATAGACGATCTTTCCAAAGTTCAATTCCAACTCCACCCATAATAGTTGGTTTAACATTCGATATTCCATATTGTAAATATCTATGTGCTGTAGGATTTACATCATTTACTGTCAGTAAATCTCCATTCCCCGGTAGTAAAACATTTAACCCAAATTTAATATTCCTTTTAATATCATATATAGAATTTAAATTAATTGCCATACCTAAACCAGCATAATCATCTCTTACATTTGAGAGATCCTGATTTTTAGGTGCACTAGTGGAAAGCTGAGGTCTTGCAAAACTATATTGTAAGCTCAATTCATGTGGAGTGCGGAGAGTTCTATCAAAAGGAGTATAGCGAAATGCGTCTTTTCTTATATTTTTCCAAAGGCTATTTTGAGATGGGTTTTCTATATTTATTTTCTGATTGTTTCCTTCTGCTAAATTCTCATCTTTATTTTCTTTTTCTTCCTTCTCTCTTTTTTCCTTTTCCAAACTGGCAAATATCTTTTCTCCTTCGGAAAGCCTACCTAGCCCTGCTACATTGTAAAAAACAGATGAAGAATTATTAACTACTGCAGTTACAGCATTTGCCATACCGTTTGCAGCTGGATGAGCTCCATAAATATCTCCATAATCACCAGCGTACAAATATGTGTTTAAGATTAACAATTGAATTAAAAATAGTAATTTTATAAATTTCATAGAATTTCTGTTTCACTAACTCAATAATTTTTATAATTTAGTTAGTGAAAAACATGTATTATGTATAGAAATTATTTAACTATTCTGTCAATTTATTAAATGCAACTTTAGAAAATTCACTTAATTTTGATAATATTACATTTTCTGATCCACCATCATCTTTTTTAGTTTTATCCCATCTTTTTCTAATATTATCTCTTACATTCATAAGTGATCTCACTAAATCTTTCTCTGTATGTTTATCCCTCATAACAGCCATTTCATTTAGTAATTTATAACTTCCTACAGAAACTAAATAGTTTAATATTTCAGAAAATACCTTTGCTCTTTCTTTAGTTGTCAGTAAAAGTGTAGATGTTATACCTAATAAATTAACAAAAAAATTAACAGCTTGGGTCGTCATGATTTCTTGTAGTAGTGGATGGGTGTATAAATCTTCTCTATACTTTATGACTAAATCCATAGGGAAGTAATCTAAATATATATCTTCTAGATATTTTAGGTTTAATAAGTTTTCTTTAAGAATTTCATTGTATAGATCCATTTTTACATATCCAAGTAGTACACAAAGAATTGGTTTTACAATTCCTCCATTGGAATCTTTTATCTCTTGCCATTCAGTTTCTGACCTTGGAATTTTCTCTGTAATCGGATTTAATAGATTTTTTTTAACGAGGTAATCAGCTACTTTAGAGTAATTATCATAACCAAATTCTATGCTCTCAACATAGTCTACATCTATACATAAACTCTGGAGAGCATTATCACGTAATACCTTCTGGCAGACTTCATCTGCAATTTTAAATAAATTCTTATCTCTTTCATCATCATCTTTTATCTTCTTTTTTTCTAACAATGTAGAAAAAAATATTTTCAGATTTACTTCATGGTCAGATAAATCAACTCCAGCAGAATTATCTAATGCATCTGTATAAATATTTCCACCCTTGAGGGCATACTCAATTCTTCCTAATTGAGTAAATCCTAAGTTACCACCTTCACTGATAACCCTCGCTCTCAAATCTTTTCCATTTATTCTTACTTCATTATTGGCTGGATCACCTACCTTGGAATTATCTTCAGATTCAGATTTTACATAAGTTCCAATTCCTCCATTATAAAGTAAATCTACTGGTGCTTTTAGTAGTGCAGTAACTAGTGCTTGTCCTGATAAATTATCTTCTGTGATACCTAATATAGTTTTTAATTCTTTTGAAATTGGAATCGATTTTTGATTTTTATCAAATACCCCCCCTCCTTCTGAAATCAAATCCTTATTATAAAAGTCCCACCCTGAGTTTTTATCTTCGAACAAGCGTTTTCTTTCATCATAACTTTTTTTGGGATCTGGATTTGGATCTAAAAAAATATGCTTATGATTAAAAGCAGCAATGAGCTTAAAGTATGTGCTATCCAATAAACCATTTCCAAAAACATCTCCTCCCATGTCTCCTATTGCAATTACGGTGATACTTTCTTTTCTGAAATCTATTCCTAGATTTCTCAATTGCCTATCAGCGGTTACTAATGCTCCTTTTGCAGTAATACCAAATGCTTTATGTGAATATCCCCTAGATCCCCCTGAAGCAAATGCATCACCTAACCAAAAGTTCCAATTTACTGAAATTGAATTTGCTGTATCTGATAATTGTGCAGTTCCTTTATCTGCTGCAACTACTAAGTATGGATCAAAATCATCATAAGCATAAGGGCCATTTTTTGTAGCAAAAAAGCTTTCTGTGCCCCTTATTCTATTATCTGTCAATGAAAGGAGAGATTGTATATATCCTTTATATGCATCTACCATACTCATTTCTTTTTCTGCGTATATATTCTTTGTAAGTACGAAACCTCCTTTTGATCCCACAGGAACAATTACTGAATTTTTAACCATTTGAGTTTTCATGAGTGAGAGAATTTCTGTTCTATAATCAGAAGGTCTGTCGCTAAATCTAAGACCTCCCCGAGCAACAGGCCCTCCACGTAAATGAATTCCTTGAAAGTTAGATGAATATGCAAAAATTTCTCTGTACGGCCTAGGATCTGGAAGACTTATTGGTACTGCACTATTTATTTTATATGCAATTGAACTTCTTGAAACTCCAATTACTTTTTGATCACCCTCTGATGAAATACCAAAAAAATTAGTTCTAACTATTCCCAATAATGCTGTTCTCAATGCATTTAAAATTTCATCTTCTAATAATGTTTTAGCCTTATCACAAAGTTCTTTCATCTCAGTTGGATCTATTGGTTTTCCAAAATTAAATTTTGCTTC
>JACCDP010770778.1_pt1 | contig 13470 bp, 9 predicted proteins | sample 7445841 | NCBI WGS metagenome assembly JACCDP01 (sample SAMN15323441, study PRJNA562643) | freshwater metagenome | isolation source: river surface water | place: USA:Blue River Watershed | collected 2017-08-17
ACTACTGCGGTAACGCAAATTCGGATGCTGTCGGCCGCACGAGACGGCATCCGCAACGAACAGAATTCTTGGAAATCGTTAGGTAGGGATGTTAGTAGATAGTAGATTCGCAAACAAAAAACACCAAAGAAGAAAGTAGAGTGTCGGTGAGCTTAGAAACTTCAGAGAGAGAGAGAGAGAATTACCCCGGGGAATATGATGGCGAAGGCACGTGACACAATGGCACGTCCGCATTTCCTTTTGTTTCTCTTCTCTCCAGTTTATTTAGACATTTTCAAAGCTTCTATTGTCTGAAAAATTTAAATAAAAGACTAATTGCAATTCAATTTGTCTCCGCCATTTCCTCTCATTTCCCTTAGTATTTTTTTTTTGCCTAATTAGCTTATTGTGCGAGCATACTCTTTCGCTGCCAAAGTTTCCAATACAATGCCAGGCAGCAACCTTAGTTGACTAATTAGTCGTGCATAGATTTGGACTTGATAGAAATTTCCCCTCCGGGCTCAAAGTTTCGTCTGCTTGAAAACTTGGTAGTAGAATCGTTTCATAATAAATTTATTCTTTTAAGAGTTTGGTGTGGCAATCGATTTTTGTAGAAATCATTATTTGTTATGCATTCATCTCGGAGCATAACATGCTCCATATACTACCTTTATCAATCTGCACGTCGTTCAATCTGCTGCCCGGAGGCTTGTATTGACTCTGCAAAATGAAGGATGCGCACAAACAAACTGGACGTGTATGTAGCTAATATCAAGCTAGCGACTGATTGTGTTTTTCGATTTATTCTACTGGCGTTTTGTTGCGTCAACATCCTCATATGGAAGGAACGTGAGCGCGACACCGAAAGCGGTTCTTTTCTTTTGTTTCGCTGGTTTCTTACTAATAAATATATTGTATCTATCATCTCTGAAAAAAAAGGAAAGTTGCCGACGTCGGGTCGAATAAACAGCCAATACAAAAACAACAATTGGACGAGATAGACAATATCGTCAATTAGGGAGAATCTGATTACGTTGAGAATGCAATTCAACTTTTTTTTTGTTTTTGTTTTTGTTTTTGTTTATATTTGCAGGAAGGGGGTGACGGGCGCCAGTGCGTGGAGAATAAGGAACGGCTTACGTTGAGGATTCACAGAGGCCGTTCGGGACAAAGACCTCCGGCACTTACGTCGGTCCTTTTGGCTAAGCACGGATGCCCGCCCGGCCTGGGTCCGGCATTGGCCGGTTTGGCAAGCCGTGATATCGTTAACCGCATATCTGATGTCACGGCGACGCCTAACGTCGTCAGTAGTGTCAGCGGTGTTGATCTGCCGCAGATCACGGTAACGGCAGCGGCAGCCGAGCCGGACTGCGATTTGTGCCGAGACGGACAGGACCGGCTGTATCAACAACAACAACAACAACAGCAGCAACTCCAACAGCTCCAGCAGATGCACCAATCATCGTCGGGTCTGAGGGAGAACGTGTCGAACGCCTCGCAGGCCTACAAAGTTCTCTACATGGAAACGCCGCTGTGCAGCTGCGGCGCTGGGCGGAACACCGCCAACGGCCGGGTGGGAAAGAGCGGGAACAAGAGAAGCGCTTTGGAGATTTTCCAATCGACCGGGCACAAAAAGAATAAAACGCACGGCAAATTCAGCGGCCATCGGTGTCTAGGGCCGAGGAGCACGCTGGGCGGATTGGGCAACTCACCGGGAGAAGACGGCGTCGATCCTTCCGGAGCGGCCAATAGCGGAACGAAACCTCTAAAACTCAACCGACGCAACATTAAAGCTCAGGTGAAACGATTCAAAATGGAGACCAAAGCCGCCAAAACATTAGGTACGACTAATCAGCCGGTGCACCCTTGATTAGTTAATGAATGAAATGTTAAAATTATTAAGGCATCATTGTCGGCGGTTTCATCGTTTGCTGGATGCCGTTCTTCACGATGTACGTGATACGGGCGTTCTGTCCGCAGTGCATCCCGTCGGTCCTCTTTTCCGTCCTCTTCTGGCTGGGCTACTGCAATTCCGCCATTAATCCGTGCATCTACGCCCTGTTCAGTCGGGACTTCCGCTTCGCCTTCCAGAAGATTGTCTGCCAGTGCCTGTGCACTCGACGCTCTCACGCCCAGCATCTCAGCTGCATCAAGATGATGGTGCCACAGGGTATGATCGCTGGCCTTGGCAGCGGAGCCTTCAACACGGACGACTCAGAGTACGTCAACGATCATTCGGAATCCAATTGAAATCCGAATCATCCGTTGTTTTCTTCAGTGTTTTACACTTACAATTCCTCATTTTTCCCTCTCGTTTTTTTCCCCGTTATACTTTGTCGTCGATGTCGAGTCAATGATGCACATGTATACTGCACACAATAACACTCCCACGCAAAGAGATACTAGGTGATATATAATGTTAACATTATTTGAAAATCATTCCTTTTTCAATTTTTGGTTTGAAAGAAAAACTAGTCTTTTCTTTCTTCGTTAACATCAAATTAGTCCCCGAACTGCGAATAATCGGATATTTAAGTTTTGAAAAAAAATTTTAAAAAATAGTCGACGACGACGTCTTGATCGGTAAAAAAAAAAAAAAATAGAAAAGTTTTGCGATTGACCAGACATGTCGACACGTGGAGATGTGGTTTTTTCTTGGCTGTTGGATGTCTCGCATTCAATGTTTATATATACACTATTATATATACAATACGTATCAAATGTCCTGTGAGAGAGGAGACGCCAGCCATGATAGCTGTTGGTATCGATGATATATAGAAAACATTTTCTACAAAAAAAGGAAGGAAGGAATAAATGAATAAATTAACTTAAAAAAAAGACACAATCAAAGTCGATCCCCCGCTCCCTTCGTCGTGATCCGTCATCACTTTTTACTTTATCAATGTAATATAGACATGTTTTCTGTTTGTTTTTTATTTATTTTTTTTTCTAGAGGACGGCTGTTCTTTGTAATGTAAAATAAAATGATGTAATGTAGACCGTTTTAATGAATGGGAGAGATGATAATTTATACATGGTGTAACGACCTCCTCTTGTTACTCGTTTTTTTTTTGAAAAAATGGAAGAAAAATAAATTGCAATCCCTGATGCATCCATTTTCCTATTATCTATGTTTGAAACATTGGTGAAGTAATGCGACTGCAACGAGAGAAAGATTGCAGACACATAGTCTTGGCGCTTCCTCTTTTCATCCTCTTGCGCGCGCGATAGAGGCCGATATTGAGTTGCTGATTCTGTACACAGGGAGCCGTGGGAAATGAAACCATGGGCTGCTGTTTTTTTTTCTTCCTTTCTTTCTTTCTTCTCTTTCAATATATCTTGAAGAAGAAGAAGAAGAATCAGATGGTCGTCTCTTGTTCCTGATTTGAGGGAGCCGTTCTTGCTGAAACATCGTCTGCACATACAAGTATTGGGTTGCGTCTCATCGTCATTGACCCGCCCGGACGGAAAACAAGACGCGCGCTATGTTGGCACGCATCGACACAAAGATGAAAGGGACGTCGGAGGAAAAGGTGGGAAAGACAAAAGAGAAAGAACGGATCGAATAAGTTTCTTTCTGTTCTTTTCACTTTCGAGGCAAAGAGAAGAAGAAGTTGCCTTGGCACGTTTCATATATTTATATATATATATATAGTGCGACGCAATCTCTCTGGATATGGCCAAGACGACTCGCGTACATAATTTTTTTTTTCTTTTTCATATGATATATAGCGTGTTTATATTTAGATGCTGCACTTGCATATGCAAAGGGTCAGTGGGAAAGAATGAGACACTCTGTCTAGACCCCGACGACGACCGCTCATTATTAACCGAGACAGTTAGAGAAGGCAAAAGAAATGCTTATCAGATGGAGTTGCTTCTGCTGCAGCAGTGGAACAAGTCGATTCCCCGTTATGGCAGAGAACGAGACGGGCCGAGGTGGACGGAATAGAATTAACGTATACACTCTTGGTCCTCTTGTACTACCATCCGGCTGTCAAGACTTGTATATTGCACAAAAGGCGACAATGGACGACAGTGAGAAGCTACGTCGCTTAGAAAAGAAGGAAAGAAAAAAAAAGGACTTCTTTTGATACGGATGGACTATCCATCACGTAAGAGGTCTCTCTACAAGGATCGCACGTTTGGGAGGAAAGGTTTACAGGTGGACAACATCTGTCTAATGGCCTCTTTTCTCTTTGGTCTAATGGACACACACGGATGGAAGGAACAGCGGAGCAGCCTCTGGCGATTGCCCGAATATTAATAGAAAGCGAAAGGCATAACCATTCGTTATGGGCTGTGCAGCTAGTTAGAGCTCTTTCGTTTTATACGGCGTTGCCATCGATCCTGCATCCCACGCAACCAACATAGAAAAGGGGGAGAGAGAGAAATGGGAAACCCCTGACATCGCCATAATCGCTAGATCGACGCCCACCAACACACGGGTTGACTCCTCGACAGCGGAGGGAATGCGCCGCGTCTTCAGTTCTCTCGTCCCAGGTTCATTTCCCACCGACAGACCAGACCGCCACCGAAAAGAAGAAGCAAATAGACTTCAAAGCTAACGTGTACCAGGAAACGATGTGAAAAGAGGACATAAGACTCTTCGTTAGCGACCTGAAATCAACCGTTTATCAATGGAACTTTCTGGTTTCGTCGTCTTCTTTTCCACTAGCTCTCTCTCTCCCCTCCACGCTTCTCAATCGGAATTGAACGAAAAAAAAAGACGGTGACAGTCATTCGGATGGAGCTTCCGCTTCGTTATCTCCGTTGCACAAGGGTCGGAATGAAGAATATCGTGAGTAGAACGACAACTTTTTGAACCCTATAAAATAATTAAACAATAACAGAAAGGGAATCGTCTTTTTTTTTTCTAACAAAAAACCGACGAAACTGAAAAAAGAGCCGGCGGGTGTTTTTCACCTCGGCAGCAAGAACAACAACACAAAGATTCAAGGAGCGCGTGTCGAGGCGCTGATTAAAATAAATCGCAATCGATTGTCTACAGCAGCCACTTCCTAAAACGGGGGTCTGTCGATTTTATACGAAACTAAACAAGACGGTATCTATCCATTAAGTCACGACGTGTGCGCAGGCGACCGTGTGGCTTACGTGCGGGAATCCAACCGCTCTCCCCTCCACCCACCCACCCATCCATCCATCTATCCATCCCTTCGTCCTCTAAAGGTATCAGAAACGTGGGGATAAAAACTCCTCCGGCGGAGTTGTGGATCAATTAACCAACAGAGACATGTCCCTAAACTTTCCATCCCTGTTATTGTGAATTACGTTTCATCTAGTACAACAGCAACACAACATTTCATTAGTTAAATTCTCACATTTCGATTCAGTAGTGCAACTCGATTCGATTGCCGTTAATGATGCAAACCATCGACGTAATCCGAAAAAATGAAAAAACGCATTAAAAAAAAAAAAACAAGTTATAGAAGAAAAAAAAAATTCAAGGGTGAGAAGACCGTGGAAACCACTTAGAGTAGAGATGGAACGAGTCGACCATAAGGGGTGTTTGAAAGTATAAAATAAAGAATTGATAGCGACTTGTTTTTTTTTAAAGAAATCGAACGAGCGAAACGCCCACATCATTCACTTCATATAATTTCATGTCCACCCGCAAAGATTTCGCTAGGCGCTCTGAGGCTTGTAAAACATTTTAAAAGGAAAAAAACAAATTTAAAAGAAATTAAGTCGGAAAGAGGAAGTAAATAACGCCAATACTAACGGCTAGCGCAATAAGCTCCATTCAAAAGGAAAAAAAAAACTGTTGGCCGACGGCTAAATCGAGTTGCTTCCGTCGGGGAATAACCGAAAAGAAGTCGAGACGTTCGATTCCCGAAGAAGCTTGACCCGTTTAAAAGTAACAAATGCAAGTTTCCGTTCGTCCGTTGATGGATTCGCCAAAGTGAACCAGTAGACTACAGTAGGCTATAGTATATAAGGGAATTGTTGGGGCAATACCGGTTGCCACCGCCTCCTTTGTTCCCCGTTTACTCTTCGTTTCCTCCACGAGGCCTACTACCCCTACTGTAAGAACCTTTTGTAGCCAATTGGTTTGTTTCACAAGGAATCTGCGAGAAAATGATAAAAGAAATGGGAAATAAATCGAAATAAATAGTGAAAGTACGAAAAGTGGAGCAGAGCGAAGAGGAGAGAGCTGGACGGAAAAGTGTGCAAACAGGAAGAAGAAAACAGCACAAGATTGAATCGTTCATCATCAAAGGGACGGAGTCAAACGCTAGCGAAATAAGTTTATTTTGATCAAAAACTCGTCGTGTTTGCAACCAGACAACGGCTACTGTCATCGAGGTGGTCTCCTGGTCGTCCGTAGCAAAGTGGAGAGGGGGGAATTTCCGAGCTTGCGGGCCAATTTTCGGGCGGGCGACGGCCAGGATAAAAGGGCAGTTAAAGGAGGCAGAACAGTTGAGTAATGGACTGGGGTAGCAAAAAGGAGACAACCGGGAGTGACGTGGTGGAGAAGGACCTCTGATCAACTTGATAATAGAATTAACCTTCCCCTCCATCTTCTTTTCTTTTTTACCTCCCGACAAACATATACAGGAACTGACCCAGCATTTACTGGGTCAGTTCCGACTGTCCATTTAGACAGTCAGAAGACGGAGAGACCAAAATAACCTCCGCCTCTGATTTCCAAAACTAAATTCGATTACTTTAGCTATAGGTAAAGGCGTAAAGCTGGGCTTGGCCGCCATTCATTCGGCTCTTTCCTCCATTGATGGAACCCAACGAAGGGAACGGAATGAAAGTCCAGATGTAAGTTGAGAGAAAGGCAAATGTGCCGCCTCCATTTCAAAGGCAAGAGAAATTATACTCTTTGACGCGGGTCGCAGCAGGAGCAGTTTCAACCATTCGTCCCATATTCGACATACCACAAGCTTCGAGTTGCTCGGCAAGCGAACCGGTGTCATCCACCTAATCAATAAAATGAGTTGGAAGCGGGAGTCTTACATGAGCAGTCGCGAAACAGACGTGAAAACACTGGAAAAAGTGGGCTGTCAAGGTGTTGAACCTTACGCTACACTTTGAGGAGTTCGGATGAATGTGGAACTAGTTTTTTTTCTTTTTACTTTCTGAAATATAGTTTGTATAACTGAATAGACTTCATACAAGATCTCTTACAACTTGACATTCACCACGTACAAGTTCACTTGTTTTGTTTTTTTCGGATAAGACTTGAACTAAAATTCGCCGTCTTTTTGCTATGTGGGGGGCACACATTCTTCGATACAAAGAAGCCCAATTACGTTTGCAAAATTACAACAAAAAAAAAGTTTAAGCGACAGAGTGAAGGAGAGGAAGTGAGATAAAGGAGTTTTGAGAAGGGCTTCTGGCGTTTGAACGGCCAGGAATAGAAGGGATACATTGAATGCAGATTACTAAGCATATACTGGGCTTGGACTGGCTAAAAACTGGGTACTATCGCTATAAGTGTTGGCTGGAGCAGTTGGGCTGGTGGGAACAGTGAGCGTCATTTTAACTGCTGCCTCGGGAGAATCGGACGATTCCTGACTTACCGGATTCAAATTTAGACTCGAGGGGTCGAGAGGGATTTCGGAATCGGACGACGTTGGACAAGAGCGGAATTGATCTTTTTCGTTAACTTTAGAGTTGGATGGCGTTTCTTCAACAATAGTTAGCGTCGTTTTCTCTTCTTGGATTGTAACCGGTTCCTGGGGTGATGTCGCTTCACCATCGGTGGGTAGTTGAACCGTGAACCTTTCTTTCGTCTCGACAGCCGTCAGTATATTGCTTCGATGATTTTCCATCTGAGCCCGGAGGCAGCAGAGTAAAATGGGCTCAGGACCAACTAAATCAGCTACTTTACTAGCCGCTTCGCCCAACTTACTCACGAAATTAGGAAGCCCTGCAAAGTTTAACGGATGAAGAGAATGTTTTTCCAAATTAGACGAATGAATCATTCAAATACCTGTCATCGCCACCCACGTAGAGACCGAAGAAGGAATAGAGAGACCAGGATTATCAAAGTAGGTTAGGACAAACTCAGTCCCCGGCTATTGTATAATAATTAATTATATACTAAATTATTACACGATTCCATGTAAATTACGTAATCTTTTGCAAAATTCACCTTGTCAAAATCTGTGAAAGGCTTCACTACCATAAATGACCAGTATTCTGTGACTCGATGAACGGACTTATTGATTGGGATCGTCGGGTGAGATGTCGCCACACTTGAGACTATGCAAACATTTTCTTTAGGAATGAACGTCAGTTTCCTTTCAAACACGTAATCACGGTTGGCAAATGGTTTCTGAAATTACGTCGAAACTATTAGATCAAAGTAAAATCGTTTCAATGTAGTATATTTACCGGCCATCGCATTTCCCAATAGACTAGATCGCTGCTCGCTTCTCGATTTTCCTCTATGACTCTCAGTTCTGTAGCCGAAGTGTCCCATTTTTTCCTGAAGTCTGTATCCAGCTGGACACGAAGGAAATCCATTGCTGTCGCATTTTCAAAGCGTGCATACACTGAAAGTTCCAAAGATTAGTTTAGGAGCTCAAAACAGATAGGGATGAATGCACTCACTTTTGTATGCATACAATCCTTTGTAGGCCTCATGCTCTTTCCTCCACACAAGAGTATTTGGTCTTTCAATAAATGGTTTCCATCCATCTACTTCTAGGGATGAAGGTTTACTATCTGAGCAGGTACAATAAATCACATCTGGCATTTTTTGATCAATTTTCAGTCGCCGATGACAATTTTTGCAAGTGAGAGTTTCTACTGTCAATTGGCCAATGAAGTTGACATCCTTGGAAAGTTCTTCTATGTGTTCATCCCGGGGAGCATTATCTTCCCAATTATAAACTGAAAGGCATGTGGCACTAAGTAGCATGTCCCGATTCTTGGTAACTGTACGTCCAAAATCTACAAGCACGACCTGAATAAGGCGGTTTTCCAAAAGGGTACCAAATACTGAATTTCTGGTACATCTTCCTATTTTGAACATTGACTTCAAGTTACGATCAAATGCTCGAAATAAACGGGCTGCTAAGGCGCTGAAGCATGTTTTTGGTCTACTATTATTCCCACTCCAAAGATTTCTATTCAACGATGTTAATTCGTTATTGAACGACGGCCGAGGTGCTTTACATTGTTTTAGAAAAGTACTTGAACGCACGCCGACTATTCGAGGGTTCCACATTATTCTATCCAATATCCGAAGTAATAATTATCTTTTAAATCATTCGAGCTCGTTTTTTTTTTACTTTTTAATTAAATAAACAATCGGAATAGATAACAGATTGCAGACTACTTTCTAAACACATGTGAAATGTAGGACCATCAGTGTTGCCAGATAATCGGATTTTCGTTTTTCGGCACGTAATTATAATGACATAAACACATAATGTATTGAATCGAATGTTTTATAAATGCGGAAGGGTACGGTTATAATGCTTGAAAATAATGCCCTATGAATTAACGCTAAAAACGCCAATAGTTTTTTCGTTTTGTTCAACAGCGAAAATGGCCACTCCATCAAATTGGTCGACTCTTTCTTGTTGGACGTGCTGAGATCCGATGGCTCGAACGAAAAACTGGAACGATTCGTTAATCATCATGGGATTTGTCAATTCTTCGTTTATTCGAAGTACATTTCCATCAATGACCATTCCATTTTGTGAATCCAATGAGCCAATCTCATTAGTTATTTGGCACGTTCTGTTCGTGTTCGTCACATCAAACACTTGAATAATCGAGGATTTGAGACCCATGATTTCGCCTATAATTAATAAAGTAAATGGAAGATCACGCAAATCGCACACATAGGCTGTTAAAAAACATACCTTGAACACGAACGGGATCCGAAGGACTTGACTGGAAGATGAGGACCTCTCCAATAAGTTCTGTTTCAAAAGACTGCACTGGACATTTCCACGAAAAGGCTTCGCTTACCTGAGAAAAAGACGCGCTTCTAATCGTTAGAAGACGTCATATAAGTTAAACAATTATCTGACATTTATACTTACTTTGACGCAATAAGGAACTTTTTTCCAGTTCCAGTAAGGTGGATTATTACAGGTTAAGTAGTGAGTAGTCTCACCGTCGACAAAGACGTAACCGGGCATGCAAACTACTTCACCGTAGTTTGAGACGGCCGTGTTAGGGTTCGGAGTACCAGTGCGGCAATAGCCTAGAAAAATCAATTCTTTGCTCTAAATAATACCCACAATAAACAGATAGCCTAAATTTCGTTTCGCCCCTCTACAAATATTTTGTTGAGCGACTTTAACAGTTTATTTCCTATAGTACATTGCCTTGATACACTGCCTCGAGCTAATCAACATTGGCCCAGGCTTGGGCCGGGCGAAAAAAAACAGTATTGGGACAAGATCGCCCAAATTTTTGCTACCCGGGAATTTCTTCGAGCAATAATTTTTGTTTTTACTTTTCAAACGACCAAGGTTAATTAAGAACTAGAAGCTTACCGGTTTTGTCTACAATAATGAAGATGATAGCAGCCAAGGCAACGGCCACTGACGAAGCCAAGCTCAAGTAGAGCAAATGAGTTTTTAGCAGCATCTGACAAAAATAGAAACAATCAGCAATCTTTTCAACGAGTTGAACTCCAAACATACACTTAATTACGTTTTTGGTTGTTTCTCTGACAAACAAATAATTAATTATTTATAGATTTGGCTCGTTCAGAACAAGAGTGTCCACTAGCCAGTAGCCAAGTAGCTTATACTAGTTTGAAAGCAGACTGTAGTTCCCCATAAGATTACACGCTAGCTGACTGCTGACCGTAAAGCATGGGGAGCGATATCTGGGACCAACTTTCACAAGGCGTCGATAAAGGTTTATCAGTTATGAAATTTAGTTTTCCGTACAAACAGTGATACATCGCGGCATTTAATGACATGATAACAAGATGTAATTCGATGTCATAAACGTACATGAACATTCAAATATATTTTGCAAGAATTCAAAAATCTCTTTTGACAGTCTTATGTGTAGCATTATACATGGCGCGCGCTTAGTTATTCAAAATTGATTTAACTAATGACAAGACACGGCCTGTATTCTGAAGGGGATTCTGTTATATACCTGAATCAATTATCGAGTACTACATTCGACATAACTTCTATCGTAACGTCTATATTAATTATGGTGACGTAGATAACTACCATCAACCATGGTTTTAACAGTGGATCTCGCTAGCAAATCGATGACGTCATTCATCGCGTCGTTAGTGTAGGGTGTCTTAGAAGGTGAATAATTTCATTCTCGACGAAATATTTAGTGTTTTATATGTAGGTAAGCGAATAGGATTAACAGTAGTTGTAGAATTTTGGCTAAAAGTACGTATGGTAGTAAAGCTTATTTTCTTCAACAATTGAGATCCCCTTCACTTCACTATTATGACGGAAAAAAGGAAAAAAGTACTTGCAATTATTCAGATGAGTGCCCTTTTAATGTACGGTAGGTTTGTAGGAAATCCCCGCCCGCTAGTGTTTACCCGAGAATCCATCAATACATGTTACCGCGCAACAACCGTGTACGTTACTATATTGTCCATTGAATAGAAGGGGTAATTAAAGTAAGTGCACGTATACCAGAAGAGACATTTAATAACAGAGTTGCGCGCTTTGCGCGTTTACAGTGTGTACGCAAAACACATAAATGTATCTGACAAATAAATATGATGAAGATCTGCAAGAAGCAGTTTTGAGTGGAGTTATTTTCGCTTCGAACCGTCACCCACGTACATATCACCAACAGTCTTTCTGATTGTCAGACTCCCGAATTTGGAGATTGCCTCGCTGTCTTGAATCCTTACCGTAATGGGCGATGCAGATGTAAAGGAAAATGTAGTGTGACTATATGAATTACCTCAATTTATTGATAAATAATAAGTAATGCCGTTGTCACATAAGGCGTCTTTTGGGCACTTTTTGACCTTTTTTTAAATGTTGCCGTTGAGGCACAAAAACTTCCCGTTTGGGCACCTTATACTCGGGAGACAGCAGCTTAAATCCTGCCATCGGTCACAATATATTAAACATTTTAAAATATATATATTGGGTTGTCCACTTTAGTTCTACTTTCTTTACTTCTTCACTTTAGTTCTAATTTCTTCGTAAATCAATGGGGCATCTTTTTCAGGCCAGTATTTTTGAAACGACGACTTTAAATGACAATGTGATTAAAGCAGACTTTGACGCATTTTACGAAATTAAGTATCATATATTTACCTTGCCATTGACACTGAGTGAAGATACCATGACGATAAGCTGAACCTCTTGTTCCCAAAGCAAGCGCCAGAAATCTTTTACCGTATTTTTCGTCGGGCCTTGAGTTGCAATGAACTCTCTTTCGTTGCCCCCAATCCCTTTTATAAAATAACATACAATTATTATTTAAGACATTTAAAAAGTAATTGGTCTGAAATTACTGGAATGAATGAAGCGTTTGTATAATTTCTTGCGCGAAGTTGATCCAAAAAAATTACGGCATTCGCTTCGACTTTTGCAAATTTGTTAATGAAATAGAACTCCCTCCTGGCGTGTACGACGTCAAACGAACATATATCGTGAATGTTTTTCGGCCGTTTCTTCAAATGTGGAATTCGATCCAAGGCAGCTGGAACATTTTCGGGCGATGCCGTTCGTTTGAAAGTGGTGCCAGTAACTCCGTCTCTACCAGATGAGAGAATTTTGCCGTGTTTGTAGGTGATGGATTTGTCACTTGCGGGCTTGTTGTTACTCTTTTCCCTGTTCACGTTAATGTATGACGTACATATTTTGTGTTTGATTTAAACTCGATAAAATTACATGATCTCATACTTGCCTTCTATAGATTCTAGGGAATGCAGCGAACAGGAGGATTGCAATAACCAGTAAAATTCCAATCGCACCATAGAGCCCAGTAGTAAAACTTATTGGACATGTTACTTTAAACGTGTGATTTACTCAATACAATTCGCTTCCTTGCTCCAATATTGTACGGATAATTACAGTATACGTCTCGCATCTATTAACAACCATCGAATGCTCATAAGAGCGCGCTGAAATATTTGCACTATTCAAGACAGTAGGCTTAACGACGCTGTGAGACATATTGGGGTGATTGCCCTCTTGGATGAATATTTGCCACTCAGTAATTTCGATTTCCAAATAAAGTGGACCTCTCCAGTTTAACACTGCAAAAAATCGATTTTTTTCGACAGCGAACCGACTGACTAAAACACCAATTAAAATGGCTTTTTCTACATTTCGCAAGAAAATAGGGACGAACAGAGAACTAGCCATTTTAATGGACTATGTTGAACACTTATAAATTATAGAGAGGAAAGTTCTTTGCTCTTTATATTACTGGAAAACACAGCTGACTAGAATAAATATTCTTTCACTGATGATAGGAAACCGAAAGTGCCTTCCTATTTTTCATACTATCCAGTGCAGGAAGTCCGTCTCATATCAGTAC
>JACCDP011089594.1_pt1 | contig 13470 bp, 8 predicted proteins | sample 7445841 | NCBI WGS metagenome assembly JACCDP01 (sample SAMN15323441, study PRJNA562643) | freshwater metagenome | isolation source: river surface water | place: USA:Blue River Watershed | collected 2017-08-17
AGTGTGTCCACCATTTTCTTGTGGGCGAACATACGGAATGTATTGAGCAGCAACTGTAGAAACGTAGCGACCAATGCGTCCGATCTTGCGATCAGGGTAGGTTTCATGCGCGCCAGTTCCAAAATAGACCAGTTCATTTAATGAACCATCTAGTTCAAACAAAGTTCCAACACGTGCCAAGTCATCAAATGCCTTTGGTACAGTGACAGATTCCTTAACATTAAATCCACCAACAACAGGTGTGATTACCTGAGTGTGCTTGAAAGAAACACCAGTGCTTGTTTCCCAGGTATTGCTGACCTTAATAGATGTTGGAGTCTGGCGAACAACACAATCGGTTCGTGAAATCTCGCGAACTCCGTAACGCTCCCACTTGGCAGAAATGTGTCCAATGCGATCGTTATCAGTAGGTGCGCGCCACAAGGAAACCGATGGTGCAACGATTCCGTACGGCAAAATGATTTGTCCGTGCTCATCAACTACATCGCCTAATTCCTTAGCTTTTTTTGCAGCAACTAAAGCTTGAGAAGGCAGAGCAATCTGGCTCCAGCCAACTTCAGACATTGGCAATGCCCACGGTGTGCTTGCGATACGCACAAGTGAGAAGTTGATAAAACGTTCACCGCGCAAAGTTCCCTTAGCAAGCTTTTTGGAACTTACTTTGAAGTTTGCGGTTTTGCGAGCTGCAACCTTAGGCAACTTCACAACGCCGCTATCAAGAATTTCACCATCGCAGGTGATGTTCCACTGCAACTGGTATTCGCCAAGATCCTTAAAGAAGTGCTTGTTAAATATCTTGAACTGTCCGGTGGCAGCCTTAACCGCAGTGATTACAACAGGGGCCGCAAGTGCCTTAAATTCATGCATGGCAGGCTTAGGTGTGCGATCTGGGAAAACCATTCCATCGCAGCAGAAATTGCCATCATGTTTAACTTCGCCGTAATCGCCACCGTACGCGTTACGTGTGGTGCCATCTGCAAGAGTTTGAACAGGGCCGTGATCCCACATTTCCCAAATGAATCCACCTTGCAAACCACGTGTTGATTCAATGACTTCCCAATATTCAGCCAAGGTTCCGTTGCTGTTACCCATGGCGTGCGAGTATTCACACATAATCAGTGGGCGATCAGCTTTTGGTGACTTTGCGTATTCCTTGATTGCATTAATTGATGGATACATCGGAACAATCACATCGGTTAATGAATGGCTACCCATCCAATTACCGCGGATTCCGCCTTCGTAATGCAACGGACGTGATGGATCAAAGCTTCGCGCATATGCCGCGGCCGCTTCATGGTTGGTACCTGCACCTGATTCATTTCCAAGTGACCACATAACAACAGATGGATGGTGAATATCGCGCTGCACCATTCGACCGATGCGATCAACGAATGCGGTTAAGTAACGAGTGTCATCACATAATGAATTGATAAATGCGTGAGATTCGATGTTTGCTTCACCAACGACATAAAAACCTAGCTCGTCACAAAGATCCAAGAAGGCTGCATCATTTGGATAATGCGAAGTACGCACCGCGTTAAAGTTCCAGCGCTTAAGTTCCAAAAGATCCTGGCGCATGTCATCACGGGTCAGTGCGCGACCTGTAAAGCGATTGAAATCGTGACGGTTGATTCCGTAGAAAATAATTGGTTGACCGTTAACTAAGAAATCTTGACCCTTAATTACAATTGACCGGAAACCAATTCGCTGTTGGGAAACCTCGATCACAGCACCTTCTGGGTTACGCAATTCGATATCTAAGGTATACAAATGAGGTTCTTCAGCTGACCAAGGCTTGATTTTTGCTACTTTGGTGCTTAATTCAACTTGGCCTTGCGGTGGTGGCTCCATGATTGAAACCGCTTGTTGAGCTGACTTAGGAAGATTTCCATTCCAGAACTTTGCATGGAAGAAATCGCGGGCAGCGATAGCAACTTCTTCTGGCGTTTCTGTCCAAATAGGTGGAACAAATGTTTTTAGGGTGTGAGAAAGAACCGCGCTCTTTTGCTTAGCAAGTTCACGGATACTCAGGTGTAATGAGTAACCATCGGTTGGCTCATTATCAATTGCTGAAATCTGTGCGCGAACATTTAAGGTTCCAGTTGATAAGTCTTTTTCTAACCCAGCCGTTGCAGCAAAGGTTTCAATAAAAACTTTGTTTGTTGCATATAGCTTTACTGAACGAGTGATTCCACCATGCCACCATTGGTCTTGGTCCTCAATAAAGGTTGCATCTGACCACTTAGTAACATCAATGCGCACAACGTTGTTGCCGCTATGTACAAACTTTGTGATATCAAATTCAGCAGCAAGCCGTGAATCCTTGGTCAAACCCACTTCAATGCCGTTGATGTAAATCAAAGCAACTGATTCGTAACCACCAAGTTGTAAAACTATGCGCTTGCCTGCCCAGCTCTTTGGAAGATCAAAATCTCGCTCGTAAACACCGTGTGGATTTTCTTCGGGAACAAATGGTGGCTGCTCTGGAAAAGGCATTTGAACATTTGTGTAAATCGGTTTATCAAAAAATACATCCGAAGTTTCCTGCATCGTCCACAAACCAGGAACTGGAATCGATGCCCAGCGCTTACCTAAATTTTCAGTTGGCTTACGTAACAACTGGAAGCGCCAAACACCATCCAATGAGATCTGCTCGAAGTGCTCAATATTGAGCATCGGCAAACGGTTAACGGAGGTGGTCTCGGGGCTCATCCAATAGTTGCTAATCACAGGGGCAGTCTCTCAGGAAATCCCCCTTTACACACACGGGGCAAGCGTGAAAACTCAGGGTGGATTTAGCCGTTGTCTTTTATCCGATTACCTGTTGTTCACTCAAACAGGGGAGAATTTGCACATGAGTATGGAGCACCTAACCGATCGTGAGATCAGCTGGCTCTCCTTTGACCAACGGGTTCTAGAACTAGCCGAGGATGAGTCGATTCCTGTTCTGGAGCGACTTAGATTCTTGGCGATTGCATCTTCCAACTTGGATGAATTCTTCATGGTCCGTGTTGCAACTTTGATGAGCAAAATTGAAAACAATGTCACCGCTCAAAATGTTGCAGGCCATCGCCCACTAGAACTTTTGAGTCTGATCTCAACCAAAGTCAATGAATTAGTTGCCCGACAAACCGAAACCCTGCAGTCCAGCATCTTGCCATTACTTAAGAAACATGGAATTGAATTTGCAACCTGGCAAGATCTTGATGAGACAGAAAGAATCTATACCGCCAAGCTCTTTCAAGACCGCATCTTTCCTGTGCTTACTCCACTAGCCGTTGATCCAACGCATCCATTCCCTTATATCTCAGGTTTGTCACTGAACTTAGCTGTTGTGGTTAAAAATCCAGGGACGAATGAAGAATTCTTTGCACGTGTAAAGGTTCCAGAAGTTTTACCTCGCTTTATTGCAACAGCCAAAATGGGCTCAACTCGATTCTTGCCGCTTGAAGATTTGATTGCAATCCACTTACAGGAACTCTTTCCAGGAATGACAATCGAAGATCACTACACCTTCCGTGTTACTCGTAATCAAGATATTGAACTTGAAGATGAAGAAACCGAAGATTTATTGGTCACGCTTGAACAAGAACTTTTGCGTCGACGTTTTGGGCCACCAGTTCGTTTAGAGATCGAAGCTGGTGTCGATGAAAAACTAGTTGCGCAATTAGGCCGCGAGCTTGGTATTGGCCAAGAGAATACTTTTCATGTTAAAGCACCACTTAATCTAACCTCGCTGAACAAGATCGCCGATCTAGATTTTCCTGAATTAAAGTTTGAACCCTTTAGATCACGTACCGCCAAAGCACTTTCCGAGGTCGAAAGTGATGATTTAGACATGTTTTTTGCCGCTATTCGCCAAGGTGAAATTTTGCTACACCACCCCTATGAATCCTTTACTTCATCAGTGGTGCACTTTTTACAAAATGCGGCGCAGGATCCAGCAGTGTTGGCAATCAAGCAAACCCTGTACAGAACCTCTGGTGATTCACCAATTATCGAAGCATTGATCGAAGCGGCCGAAGCGGGTAAGCAAGTAGTTGCAGTAGTTGAAATTCGAGCACGCTTTGATGAGCAAGCAAATGTGCGTTGGGCTCGTAAGCTTGAAGCAGCAGGCGTGCACGTTGTATATGGATTAATGGGTCTTAAGACACACGCAAAACTCTCTTTGGTTGTACGTGATGAGCCACAAGGGATCCGACGTTACTGCCACATTGGTACCGGAAATTACAATCCAAAGACTGCGCGCCTTTATGAAGATTTAGGTTTACTCAGTGCAGATGTCGAACTGACTGAAGATTTAACTCGACTCTTTAATCAATTATCTGGTTTTGCACCACAGTCAACGTATTCCAGACTGCTGGTCGCACCTCGAACTTTGAGATCCGGATTAATTGAAAAAATCGATCGCGAAATCGAGCATGCTAAAAATTCTCGTCCAGCCGGAATCCAATTTAAATTGAATTCAATTTTAGATGAAGGTTTTGTGGCAAAGCTTTATGAAGCTTCACAAGCTGGCGTAAAGATTGAACTGTTGATTCGCGGAATCTGCGCAGTGCAACCAGGCATCAAGGGTCTGTCTGAAAACATAACGGTCAAATCAATTCTTGGTCGCTTCCTCGAACATTCACGTATTTACCATTTCATCAATGGCGGACAGGATGAGTACTGGATTGGTAGCGCAGATTTAATGGGTAGAAACCTTGATCGTCGTGTTGAAAGCCTTGTTCTGATCCAACGAAAAGAACACATCACCCGCTTGCAGGGCCTATTGGATCTTGGTTTATCTGAAGAAACCGCCTCGTGGGAACTGCAAGAGACCACGTGGACTCGCAATAAGAAAAAGGGATTAGTTAACGCACATTCCGTGCTGATTGATCACTACGCAAAGGATCGGTAAATGGATGTAATCCAAGCTGCAGGTGCGGTGCTTTGGCGTCGACTCAGTGATGAATTAGTTCAGGTAGCCCTTATCCATCGTCCCCATTATGACGATTGGTCTTTCCCTAAAGGCAAAGTTGAAGAAGGTGAAACTGAAATCAATTGTGCTTTTCGCGAAGTTTTTGAAGAAACCGGATTTGAAACTGTTTTCGGCCCAGAACTGTGCAAGGTTGAATATCAAGTTGGCGAATCCTTAAAGACTGTTAGGTACTGGTCGGCCCAAGCTATCGGTGAATCAACTGGCGCACTTGATGTATCTGAAGTTGATCAATTGATTTGGGTAACGGTTAGCGATGCGTATGCAAAACTTTCACGTGAAGGTGATCAAGAAGTACTCAAGAATTTTGAAAAGTTTGGCGTCGACACCGTTCCACTTGTTTTGCTCCGTCACGGAAAAGCAATTGCACGCGAAGAATGGGAAGGCGATGATGGTGATCGCCCACTAGCTCAACTTGGACAATCTCAAGCGAAGCGAATGTTAAGCACGTATTTGCCATATGGGATTACAGAGATTCATACCTCTGATGCGGTGCGCTGCTACGAAACCGTTGCACCAATGGCACGTTCACTTGGTAAAGACACCATTTATTGGAGTCAGCTCAGCGAGTACGCTTTTGAAAAAGATAAGAAGCCTGCGATCAAGGTCGTCGAAGAGATAATCGAAAGTGAAGCGCGTGCAATTGTGTGCGGTCACAATCCAGTGCTACCTGGGATAGTTGCTAAATTGATCGGTAAAAAGAGTTTTAAAGAGTTAGATCACGGTTTATTGCCGGGTGAATCATGGATTTTGCACCATCGCGATGGCGAAATTCTTGCTATCGACTGGATGCCCGCGCCTGAAAACTAGTCTTTAAGCCAATCTAGACGGCGCAAAACAATTCCTTCGCGCAGAGCCCATGGGCAAATTTCGACCTCATCAACATCTAAGCGATCCATTACAGCTAAGGCAACGATTGCTCCGGCAACAATTTGTTGAGCACGGTTTGCCGATACACCTGGCAATTCATTGCGGGACTTATTATCCATTGCAATTAACTTTGTCACCGCGGTCTCTAAAGATTTCCGCTCTAAGAACTTAGGGTTGTCGCCATACCAATGGGCACAGATTCGGGCCAAAGTGCGAAAAGTTTTACTGGTTCCAACAAAGTGGTTGGCATCATGGGATCTCAAAACTTCTGGAATTGAACTCTTCAAAACTTCTTCCGCATGTTTTTGTAACGCTTTAATGCTTTTCAGATTGTAAGGATCTGGTCCTAAAAACTCTCGGGTAGATCGGGCTGCACCTAGAGGCAGCGAAAGTGTGGCTTCTGGTAATTCATCAATTCCGCTGGCAATCTCTAGTGATCCGCCGCCGATATCTAGCACCAATAATTTTCCAGCAGACCAGCCTAACCATCGACGTACCGCCAAAAATGTCATCGATGCTTCATCATTACCATCCAAAACTTGTAAATCAATTTCAAACTTGTTATTTATATCTGAAATTATTTGATTGCCATTAGTTGCTTCGCGTAAAGCCGAAGTTGCAAAGGCCAAAATTTCATCAGTTGAGTTTTCATGAGCGTGTGCTACCGCCTCGGATACGGCTGAATTCAGCAGGGCAATTCCAGTTGAAGAAATCTCACCTGCGGCATTTAGATAATCGGTCAGTCGAAGCTCTACCTTGTAATTTGTAGCAGGTGCTGGGCGCGCTCCGAGGTGGGCATCCATGACTTGAAGATGGATCGTATTTGACCCAACATCTAGAACACCCAATCGCATTGCGCCAACCTATCGCTGAGAGCCTCAAATCCTTTGGATTTTAAGTTTTGGCCTATGCCTGCCATAATTGCGGCTGCTGTATTCGGGGTGACTCGAAGAGCAGGCCTCTCTAGCTCAGTGGTAGAGCAGCGCACTTGTAATGCGCAGGTCGTCAGTTCAATCCTGACGGGGGGCTCCAGTTAAATCTAAATGCTTATTCTGGCGAAACAGCGGTTCTGCGATTTGGAATCATTGTTACTGGGTAACTTAAATCCTCAAGAAACTGCACCATAAGTGCGTTGAAAAGTTCTGGCTTTTCTTTCACTAATGCATGAGATGTGCCAGGCAAAACCGCTAACTGACCAAGCGCTAATGATTCATACAACTCTTGTGTGTGCTTCAAACTAATCATGTCATCATCGCCGGAAACAACAAGCACCGGACACTGAATTTCTGACAGCTGCTTCTTTGAAATATCAGGTTCAGTTGCCCAAACCTTAAACATGCGAGTTACTTTTTCTAGCAAGGTATGTGGTGCATCAGGTGAAATCAATGTGTACTCAGCTAAGTCTTCTTCAGAAACAGCTGGTTCGCCCATTTCGTAATCAACACCTGAATGATGGAAGTTGCCACCAATTGAAATAATTGACTTAACCAGATCTGGGCGCTGGATAGCCACCATCAACGCAATAACTGCGCCATCTGAATACCCAACTAAATGCGCAGGTTCCTTAACAATTGTTTCTAGATATGCAATGGCTTCACGAGTTTGGTATTGAAAATGCAAGCTGCCGGCGCGATCGGCGGTAAAACCGTGTGCGGTTCGGTCATAAGCAAAGACGTGGAAATCATCTTCAAGTGCGGGCACTAGCAAGTAATCCCAGCTAGATGTTTTGCTTAAACCACCATGTAATAAAACAACCGCTTCGCCTGCGTTATCCCATTCGTAGCAGTACAGATCATGGCCATCGACCTTTAAGTATTCGGGCACTACTGTGAATCCATAATGTGACGGTTGCCGCGATCAAAAGTTAAGTAGTTATAGGTCCAGTCAGCCATCGTGCCGATCTTGTTACGTCCACCTAAAAGATAAAACAGGTGCAGCCATAACCAGGCATACCAAGCTGGGACTCCAGTCATGCGAAGATTTTTAACTTCAACAATTGCTTTATGGCGCCCGATTGTTGCCATAGAACCCTTATCTAGGTACTTAAATGGCTTTAACTCTTGGCCCGCTGCAAGGCTTTTGATCTGCTTTGCAACATGTCGACCTTGTTGCAAAGCAACTGGTGCAACCATCGGCAACATACGGCCGTTGTCTCCGACAAAACCTGCGATGTCACCGATTGCAAAGATGTGTGGGTAATTCTTAACCTGCAAAGTGTTTTCGACATCGATGCGCGTATTGATCAATGGCAAATTCAATTTTGCAGCCGTTGGTTCGCCCTTAACGCCAGCTGCCCAAATGGTTACTTCAGAAGCAATCTTGGATCCATCGCTGGTTTCGATAATGCGTGGCTTAATTTCTTTAACGGCAGTATTTAGGTAAACAGAGACGCCAAGTTTTTCTAGATCTTTTTTGCCACGTGCCGATAGCTTTTCAGAAAACATCGGCAGGATGCGGGGACCGGCTTCAATCAAATTGATTTTGATATGCGCGGCAGCATTGGCTTGATCATGCTTGAGCGGACCGCGAACAAGTTCAGCAAAAGCTCCGGCCATTTCAACACCAGTTGGACCGCCACCTACGACTGAAATTGAAAACAGGGTGTCATCTTCAAAGCGGCACAGATCTTCAAAACGTCGCAAAACTTCGGCGCGAATCGTTAGCGCTTCATGAACACTCTTCATTCCCAAGGCGTGCTCATTCACACCAGGGATACCAAAGTCTGCGGTTGCAGAACCCAAAGCAACGACCAGATAATCAAAATCTAAAACTTCACTACTATCTAATTTCACGGTCTTGTTTTTATGATCAACAGCTATAGGAGTTCCCATTCGAAATTGAATTCCAGTTTTACGCAGTGCACCACGCACTGGGTGAGCCACATGGTCTGCAGCTAAGCCCGCGGTGGACACCTGATACAACAAAGGCAAAAAGGTTTGGAAGTTGTGGCGATCAACCACAGTGACATTTGCAAACTCGCCCATCTTGCGGGCTGCAGTTAATCCGCCAAAGCCGGCACCCAAAATCACTACGCGAGGTTTTTGGAGTGTCTTTTGCATGGGATAAGTCTAGGCTTGCCAGCATGAACCCGCATAACGGAGCACGCAAGTATCTGGTCACAGGCGCATCTGGATATGTCGGTGGCCGTCTAGTTCGCGCATTAATTGACGATAAAGAAGATGTTCGCATTTTGGTGCGCGATAAGAACAAGATCATGGGTCAGCCATGGGCGCCGTTGGTTGAAATTTGCGAAGGCAGCGCTGAAAACTTCGTTGATTTACAAAGAGCACTCGAAGGTATTCATACAGCTTTTTACTTATTGCATTCGATCAATTTAGGTCCGCACTTTGATGAGATCGAAAGTGAAATGGCGCGCAACTTTGCCAAAGCTGCCGAACAAGCTGGTGTATCGCAGATTATTTATTTAGGTGGAATCGCAAACGATGTAAACATCAGTAAGCACCTTGCATCCCGCGCGATGACAGGCAGCTCACTTGCAACGACATCAGTTGCAGTTCTAGAACTTCGTGCAGGAATCATTATTGGTTCGGGCTCTGCTAGCTTTGAAATGTTGCGTCACTTAACCCACCGCTTGCCGATCATGACAACGCCTAAATGGGTAATGAACAAGACGCATCCAATTGCAATTCGCGATGTTCTGTATTACTTAAAGGGTGCGGCACACCTAGAAAAGCCAGTCAATAAAGTCTTTGATATCGGTGGCCCCGAAGTCTTGTCTTATGCCGACATGATGCAAAAGTTTGCCAAGCTATCTGGATTAAAAAAGCGCTGGATTATTCGGGTTCCAGTTTTAACGCCAGGGTTATCTAGTTTATGGATTGGTTTAGTAACACCTGTGCCAACCGCTTTGGCACGCCCACTTGTTGGTTCGTTGATCAGCGAAGTAGTTGCCGATCCTGCTAAAAGTATTGATGCGTTGATTCCAAAGCCAGCAGAAGGCTTAATTGATGTAGAAAACGCAATTCAATTAGCACTTTCAAAGATCACAACGCATAACGTTGAAACACGTTGGTCTGATGCAACGATGCCAACTGCGCCGTGGCAAAAAGCACAAGGTGATCCTGACTGGGCTGGTGAAATGGTTTTGCGCGATCGTCGTGAAAAAATTACCGATGTCCCTGCAGAAAATGTTTGGCGCCAAGTCGAACGTATCGGTGGTGACAATGGTTGGTTTGGTTCAGATTTCTTATGGTGGGCACGTGGTGTGCTAGATCGATTCTTAGTTGGTGGCGTTGGTTTACGTCGCGGACGTCGTGATCCAGATTTCTTGCGCGTTGGTGAAAGTTTAGATTTTTGGCGAGTAGAAGAACTTGAACCAGGTCGCAGATTAAAGCTGTATGCCGAAATGGTGTTGCCCGGAAAAGCATGGCTTGAATTCACTGTTACTCGCGAAAATGGAAAGACCAAGATTGTTCAAGAAGCAACATTTAATCCTCGTGGATTAGGTGGACAGTTGTATTGGTATGCAGTCTCGCCATTTCATTTATTTGTGTTTCCAACAATGCTTCGAAATATTGTGAAGAAGGCCAGGATTAATGCATGAGTTCACACCTGCAGTAGAAGAACTTGCTGCAGAGATTTTGAAGTACAGTCTTGAACGTTTAAAGGATGATCCACCACTAGATGGACCACGATCTGCCGAAGATTTATTCCAGGAAGTTGGCAACACAATTACCGCGAAAGGTTTAGGCGGACATGAAGCACTGGCAGTTTTTACAAATGTTTTAGCTAAGGCGTGTATTTCGACGGATCATCCGCGCAACCTAGCTTTCATTCCATCGGCGCCTAGTGAATACGCCAACCTCTTTGATTTAGTGGTCGGTGCAAGTGCTTTGTATGGGGGATCCTGGCAAGAAGGAGCAGGTGCGGTCTTTGCCGAAAACCAAGCAATTCAATGGCTGATTGATTTAGCGGGATTGCCAGCAACTGCTGGTGGAGTGTTTGTGCAAGGCGGAACAATTGGAAATCTTTCAGCACTTGTTGTTGCACGAGCCGAGGCACGAAAGAAAGAAACAACTACAGGTCGTTGGGTAATTGCGTGTAGCGAAGAAGCACATTCTTCAATTGCATCGGCAGCAAATGTGATGGATGTCGATATCCTCAAGATTCCCGTTGATTCAAAGGGAAAACTGCAGGGATCCACTGTTGCCCAAGCAATTGATAACTTGCATGCAACCACAAATAATCGCGTTTTTGCAGTGGTAGCAACATCAGGAACAACAAATCTTGGAATTATTGATGACTTAAAGGGTTTAGCTAAAGCTGCACACGATCGCGGTATTTGGTTCCACGTTGATGGCGCTTATGGATTAGCAGCATTGTGTGCCCCATCTGTGCGAAAAGATTTTAATGGAATCGAAAATGCAGATTCCTTTATTGTTGATCCTCATAAGTGGCTGTTTGCACCATATGACGCGTGCGCACTTGTGTATCGCAATCCTGAATTAGCTAAGCAAGCACATTCACAACATGCTTCGTATTTGGATACCTTAAAAGATGACAATTGGTCTCCATCTGATTACGCAATTAATTTGACCCGCAGAACTCGTGGTTTACCGTTTTGGTTTTCACTTGCGGCCCACGGAACAGATGCATATGCAGAAGCGATGGAACAAACACTGACAGTGGCACAACAGGCGGCACAATTAGTTCGCAATCATCCAAACCTTGAACTGTTATGTGAACCAGAACTTTCTATTGTTGCCTTTACTCGAAAAGGATGGACGGCTGCTGATTATCAAAAGTGGAGCGATCAACTATTAGAAGATCAAGTGGGATTTATTCCACCTTCGTCACATCACGGACAACCAATATTGCGCTTTGCAATCGTGAATCCTTGGACGAAAATCACAGACATAGAGCTGATTCTTAATAGGCTCTAAATCCCACACTTTTTAATAACCCTGTCATAGGATTTCGGCCATGTCCGCACAAGAAGAGTCAGCGATCAATACTGGCCTGAGCGACCTCGAAGTTCGTATCCTGGATTTTGAAGGCAACTGGTGGCGCTATGCCGGTGCCAAAGAGGCTGCCATCAAGGAACTCTTTGACCTGAACGCCCCTCGTTATTACCAACTGTTAAATGATTTGATCGACCGCGATGACGCACTAGCTGCCTCTCCGATGCTAGTTAAGCGCCTTCGCCGCCTGCGTGAGGCCCGTATGGCCACCCGCGTAGCCCGCTAAAGCTCAGTTAACCCCCTCCTCCCTGGTCCTTTTCCTCGTTTTGCGCCTCGGAAATAAAGGCTCTAGATTTGGCGTTAGCACTCTCGGGGTGCGAGTGATAAAGCGCCCCGCCTAACGAAGTACTAACACAAGGAGCACAACTCATGGCAAAGCAGATTGCCTTTAATGAAGAAGCACGTCGTGGCCTAGAGCGCGGCATGAATATCTTGGCTGATGCGGTCAAGGTAACCCTTGGACCTCGTGGACGTAACGTCGTTCTCGAGAAGAAGTGGGGCGCCCCAACAATTACTAATGATGGCGTTTCCATTGCGAAGGAAATTGAACTTGATGATCCGTGGGAAAAGATTGGCGCAGAGCTAGTTAAGGAAGTTGCCAAGAAGACTGATGATGTTGCCGGTGACGGAACAACAACAGCAACTGTTTTGGCGCAAGCACTAGTACGCGAAGGTCTACGTAACGTTGCCGCCGGATCAAACCCAATGGCACTAAAGCGCGGAATTGAAAAGGCTGTTGCCGAAATCGTTGCTGAACTTCTTTCAATGGCTAAGGCGGTTGACTCGAAGGAGCAGATCGCGGCAACTGCATCTATCTCTGCAGCAGATGCAACTATCGGTGAAATGATCGCCGAGGCGATGGACAAGGTTGGCAAAGAAGGCGTAATCACTGTTGAAGAGTCAAACACATTCGGTCTAGAGCTAGAGCTGACTGAAGGTATGCGCTTTGATAAGGGTTACATTTCTCCGTACTTTGTAACTGACCAGGATCGCATGGAAGTTGTTCTAGAAGATGCTTATGTTTTGATCGTTAACTCAAAGATCGCAAACATCAAGGATTTAGTTCCAATTCTAGAAAAGGTTATGCAATCAGGTAAGCCACTTGTCATCATCGCAGAAGATGTTGAAGGCGAAGCACTGGCAACACTAGTTGTTAACAAGATTCGCGGAACTTTCCGTTCAGCTGCAGTTAAGGCACCTGGCTTTGGAGATCGTCGCAAGGCGATGCTTCAGGACATTGCAATCCTTACTGGCGCAACAGTTATTTCAGAAGAAGTTGGTCTTCGTCTAGATGCAGCAGAGCTTGATCTGTTGGGTCGCGCTCGCAAGGTTGTTATCAGCAAGGAAGAGACAACAATCGTTGAAGGCGCTGGCGATGAGGCTCAAATCAAGGGTCGCGTTCAGCAGATCCGTAATGAAATTGAAGGTTCTGATTCAGATTACGACCGCGAGAAGTTGCAAGAGCGTCTTGCAAAGCTTGCTGGTGGCGTAGCTGTTATCAAGGCGGGTGCTGCAACTGAGGTAGAACTCAAGGAGCGCAAGCACCGCATTGAAGATGCAGTTCGCAATGCAAAGGCTGCAGTAGAAGAAGGAATCGTTGCCGGTGGTGGCGTTGCACTTCTACAAGCAGGCGCTGCAGTG
>JACCDP010010325.1_pt1 | contig 13469 bp, 10 predicted proteins | sample 7445841 | NCBI WGS metagenome assembly JACCDP01 (sample SAMN15323441, study PRJNA562643) | freshwater metagenome | isolation source: river surface water | place: USA:Blue River Watershed | collected 2017-08-17
CTATGCCCAAAGTGTCGCTCGGAAACGCTGATGTAAGGGGTACGGGTTGTGAAATCCGTCAAGGAAACTATACCCAACAGCTCATCTTCTCGGAAGACCGAGTGAAAAGCAACGTGCTGGTCAACGCACCGGTAACCTTAAACGACCCCCAATATTTTACCGTAGAGGAAACCGTGGTATTGCCCAAGGGTTATGAACTCCAGTACGAGTCTTTGAAGTCCTATGAAATGGAAGGAATTAACGTTCGGGGTTCTCGAGGAGCCTTGTTCATTGATGGTCTCGCTTACGGTGCGAACATCATCGTCGTAGACCGTGCAACCCAAAAGCCCTGTGGAAAAATATTCGCTCCATTTGCCTACGACGCGTCCATGAACTATCATCAAGGATCCATGAGTTTCCAGCAAATAGGCGAAAGCAATGAGTACCGTATAACCATCGGTATTGCTGCCTCATGGTTCAACGATGCCGAGCGCGTTTACCCCATTACCATCGACCCATTGGTGGGTGGTCCAACCGCCACTTGGGCTGGGGGCTATATGAATTCGTGTTTAACGCCTACTTATAACGTTGACAGCTTGCAAGCAACCATACCTGCAGGAATTACCCCAACAGGCGTTTACGTAACCTCTAGTTTTTACGCAGATCCGTGGGTGGGAGCAACGATGAATCAAGGGGTTATGTACTTCAGTACCGTTTGTGGAAATTCCCAAACCTTTACCATAACAGGAGCAAATGCACAGTCTGCGGGTACTGCCTACTTGGATAGCTTTAACATGATGTCGCCTTTGGTGTGTTGTATTCCAGAAGCTTGTACTGCCACAAACTTCTATGTGCGATTCCATTTAAGCCGTTATACCTACGGTGCCGGATGCAATACAACGTACATTCGCTACGACCCCTTTACCACCCTTTGGCCATTCCAAGTCGTTGTGTACGGCAGAACTCCCGAGTCGTATGGATCTGTTTGGTATGCCACACAAACACCTCAATGTTCCAATGTATGTTCTGTAGAAGTTAGAGCATATGCTCGGTACGGCGTTGCTCCCTACACGTTTACCCATCCATGGACCAACGATACGGTAGTAACCGGAACCAACACTGGTTGCGGTGCGGGTTCAACCAACCACTTATTCACCCTCAATATTCCTAATTGTCCTATTTATTGCGATTCCTCTTACACGCTGTTAAATATTCCTCCTCCGGTAATTACAGACGCTTGTGGTACCGTGATTGCAGGTATTCCCTTTGAAACCGTTCCCATTAAGCCCGCAACCAATATTGAACTGAACTATGATTCTGTCGTTTGCTCTGGGACCAACAACCTCATCGAATTAAGTTCGTGTTTCAGTAATGGAACCGCCTATTATTTCGGAAATAACACGAACGGGCAAGGAAGTTTTAACTTCAACGAAGTCAATATGGGTTCACCTAATACGATAACTTTCAGTGCTTATGCCGACGGCGATGGCTGTACCTCGGATACCACCACTTTTTCGGTTACGGTTCATAGCAACCCACAAGCTAATTATTCCATCAATCCATCACCGGTTCTCGTTGGAATCCCAACCTTTTTCCAAGATCAAAGCATCTCCCCGGCCTCTACCATCAATCAATGGTCTTGGATGCTCAACGACTCCATAGTTTCTTCCAATAATTCTTGGAACAACAGCTTTAATTATCCTTCTACCAATATGCTGTGTTTAGCCGTGGAAGACCTCATCGGATGCGTTGATACGCTTTGCGGACCCCTTTTAGTAGTACCAGCAGAAGTATCAACCCCCAACATTATCACGCCCAACAACGATCAAGTGAACGACCTTTTATCGTTTAAGTATTTGGATTTTTATCCTGCAAATCACTTAAAAGTTTTAAACCGATGGGGCAACGTGGTATTTGAACAAGAAGGATATGCGAATACGTGGAACGGTGGAGACCTTTCCGACGGTGTTTATTTCTTTGTGCTGACCTTAAGCGAGAAAAATCAAACGTACAGCGGATTCTTTCACCTTGCTCGTTAATTTATAGCTCGCTTCTTTTCGTAATTTTGGCGCATGAAATTCTTGGTAGTAGGTCTCGGAAATCCGGGAATGGAATACGATAATACGCGCCATAACATTGGATTCAACGTAGTGGATGTGTTGGCCAAAAAACACGGAGGTGTTTTTGTTTTGGACCGCTGCGGCCACAGAACCGCCATTAAAATTAAAGGTAAAACCTTAGTGCTCATCAAGCCCACCACCTACATGAATTTATCGGGTAAAGCCGTAAATTATTGGCTGCAAAAAGAGGGTGTTTCTAAAGAAAACCTGTTGGTCGTAACCGACGACCTTGCCCTGCCATTTGGAAAGATTCGACTGAAAGGAAGTGGCTCAGATGGCGGACACAACGGCCTTAAAGACATCCAATTTACGCTTCAATCTAACGAATATGCCCGGCTGAGGTTTGGAATCGGAAGCGACTTTGCCAAGGGTAGACAATCGGATTATGTGCTTGGAAAATGGTCCAATGAAGAAATAGCAACCCTAGAGGAAAGAACAAATCTTGCCGTGGAAACATGCGAAGCATTTTGCACCATCGGAATTCAACTCGCCATGAGCCAATTCAACGGAAAATAAGCTTTATAGAAGGCTGCTGACCGCTACCATTTTACAGTTCTTACCGTTTGAGTAGCGCCTTTGCTTTCTGTGCTAACAAAATAAACCCCTTGTGGAACATTGAATTGAATGGCCCATTCTTTCTGCTCCATTAAAACGGCTTGGTAAAGCAATTTTCCAGCGATATCGGTAATATGAACACTGCCGGTAAAAGGCTCGTTAAACGATAAATTCATCGCATTCACGAAAGGATTGGGCGTTACACTGAAAGATTGCAAGGAAAGCTCGTCAATTCCAATATAATTGATGGTAATGCAATTCGAGGTGTCCGAACAACCGTTAGCATCTGTGCTTATCACGGCATAGGTTCCGTTTTGTGTTGCCAACAAGGAAGAACCATTAGCCCCAGGAAGATTGGCTCCTGTAGCACAATTGATCCATTGATACATCAACCCAGTATTGCTTGAAACCAATTGCTGTCCGTTGCTTGGATTGATGGAAACCGTATTGTTCACTTGGTTTACGGTTAAGACCATAACCACAATGCTATCACATCCTTGCGCATTGATGAGTGTGTCAGAATAGGTGCCTGCTTGGGTAAGGTAGCTGCCATTAAACAACACTTGTTCCCCTTGGCAAATGGATTGGTTTTGGTTTATGGTTTCCCCCGAACAACTAATATAAATAAAATCGGTATAGAGCTCATTTACTCCTCCATTAACTTGCGCTAGAACCGTGGTGTAGCCTACGTTTCCACTGGAAAAAGAAGTCGGATTCGTGTTCGCCGAAATCGCATTGGCTGGCGTGTTAAACGTCCAAGAAACGGTATTTGCATTCATGGCCTGGGCTTGCATGGAGGCATTGCTGCACGTTGCATAACTGATATGGATTTCAGGCTGTGCTTGTAAATTAAACGTATCGATGTGAGTCAATAAAGTATCGCCAGATACGATATAAACCACTTGGGAAATTCCATTAGCTCCGTCGCCTCCTTTACCGCCTGCACCCCCAGCGCCCCCAGCGCCCCCAGGCGCGCCATCGCCAATTTCGCTCGTACACGACGCTTGAATTGCCCCTCCATTTCCTCCATTTCCTCCAATGCCCCCATTTCCACCAATCCCCCCAGCCCCTGAAGAACCCGATTGAATAAAACAGTCTACAATATTTCCTCCTTGACCATTAACGTTAATGTAAATTCCAAAGGAGCTACCGCCTCCGTAACCACCAGTTCCTCCTTGACCCCCTTGGCCGCCACCTCCTCCACCTGCACCACCGTTTCCAGGTCCATTATCACACAAAGCACATGTTTGCCTTCCGCCACCGCCACCGCCACCGCCGCCAGAACCTCCACAACCGTCGGCTCCATTAGGTGCTTGAGCTCCTGGTTGCCAAAATCCTGCTGCGTTCGTTCCCGCAGGACCGTTGCTGCCTATAGCTCCGGCAGTTCCCGCTGTTCCGTTGGCTCCATTGGTGCCATTTCCTCCTGGGTCTCCGTCATTTCCTTTATTTCCTCCTGCTCCACCATTCGAACATCCCGATGCTCCTCCTGCTCCACCGTTACCTCCGTTATTGGAAGTGCACTCATCCCCTCCGGCTCCACCGCCACCACCAGCACCTCCATTTCTACCTGTTCCTGCGGTTCCTGCAGAACCCGGATTCGTGGCGTTATTCTGTTGTGGCCCTCCAGCTCCGCCAGCTACGCCGCCGCCTCCTTGGCCACCAATGCCCCCGTTACCGCCTGCGTTACCGCTGCTGAACGTACATGATCCTCCATCACAACTGCCGGGTCCGCCTTGTGCTCCGTTACTGCCGTTAACCCCGTTCGAACCAACAGAACCATTGAGCCCCGCACTTGCATTACCTGCAAGAACTTGACATCTCACTAAATGATAACTGCTGCAGCTGTCCATATAAATTCCATAAACGGTTGTTCCATAAGGCTGACCCAAGGTAGACGCTGCGGCATTATCCGTTTGCACGGTTAGGTCCTGAAAACGGAAACCGGTTCTGCTCACTAATTCAATGGCAGAAATTCTAGGTGCGTTAGGAAGACCGGAAGGGTTGCTGTTGGATCTGAAAATAGTAGTCGCTCCCGCCGTACTGGTTTTGGTCCAGGCGAGGCTATCGATAAACCCTCCTTCTACGGTGATGTTCTGACCGTTCAAGCTTAGAGAACTGTTAATGATATAAATTCCGGTTGCCATCCGTATGTGGCTATTGCTCGGTGCCGTTGCAAAGGCCGTTGCAACATCCATGGGGTCGTTCATGCTGCCAACACCGGTTGGTAGGCCCAAGGGCGTAACGTAAATAAAAGCACATTGCGCTTGAAAATTAAACGCTAATAAAGTCAGGAATAAAAGAGTAATAATTCGCTTCATAATCGGCTTATTTTGTGTCGAATGTACGAATTTTTCTTTACTGCACTCATTACAAAATTAGGGTGCAGTGATAAAAAACCTTTAGGTAAATAATAACCTTTTACTGGAATTTTGTTATATTCAGGCTACATTAATTCGCAATAACTATGAAACGCATCTTGAACAAATGGGACAAGTACAAACTAGGAAGACGCTTGCATTACCTTCAGAAAAGACTCTACAGAGCGGAAGAAAACGGATACCAAGAAAAAATCGAAAAGTACCAACGCTACATTCGTGAAGTTCAAGAGAAATTAAAGCACATTAAAGAATAGTATCATGCTGGGCTTGAATAAAATCAATCCAAGCCTCTACACTTTTGGCTTGATCCACATGAAAAGCTCCTGAACGGGTTCTTCTGAGTTCCGTTAACGTGGCTCCTGATCCCAATCGTAGGCCGAAATCTTGAGCAATGGAACGAATATAGGTGCCTTTCGAACAGGAAATCTCGAACCTAACTTCTGGAAAAGATTTAGCATCTATATCAAATTGGGTTATATTGATGTGGTGCGACTTCAACTCAACCTCTTTTCCTTCTCGAGCGTAAAGGTAGGCGCGCTTTCCATCAATTTGTTTGGCAGAATAAATAGGTGCCGTTTGACGCTGTTCACCGAGAAATCCCTTACACGTTTCTTCAATGGCCGATTGCGTAATGTGGTCAACCGAAAAACTTTTATTGTACTCGGTTTCTAAGTCAAAAGAGGGCGTAGTTTTTCCTAACAGAAAGGTCCCTGTATAGGTTTTTTCTTCCGCCATGTAGGTGTCCACGTTTTTGGTTTGTTTGCCAACACATACAATTAAAAGGCCAGAGGCCAAGGGGTCAAGCGTGCCCGCATGACCAACTTTTATTTTTTTTACTTTGAGGGCCTGTTTTAGGTTCCATCTCAGTTTATTCACCACATCGAAAGAGGTCCATCCATAGGGCTTATCGACCAACAACACCTCTCCTTCTAAAAAATTCATGGGCGAAAACTTGTGCTTACGGTTGGATTTGATGATGGCGGGTCTTGATTTTTCGGTTGGTTTAGAAAAACCAGCAATAAAACAACCCCTACAAGTATGCGATAAATACCCCAAACTTTGAATCCGTACTTTTGCAAAAATCGAATAAACATTTTTACCGCCAAAAATGCTACCCCGAAAGAGGCAACATTTCCCAAAAGGAATATCAGGGTGTTCTGTTGAGAGCTTAGCACCATCTCAAACCCTTTCATGGTTTCGCCTTGATAATTCCAATCCTTCAACACCAAAGAATAAAGAGTAACCGCAGCCATGGTGGGAATGGCAAGAAAAAAACTAAATTCCGCCGCCGTTTTTCGGTTCAGTCCTTGTTGAAGGCCTCCTACAATCGATGCGGCAGATCTACTAACACCCGGCATCATGGCCAAACATTGCCAAAAACCAACCGCAACACCTTTGCGAAGGGTAACTTCCCCGTCGGGGATTTCAGATTCTTTCGAAAAGATTTTATCAATGAACAGCAGCATTATTCCCCCTAAAATTAAGATAGCCGCAATGATAATTGGCTTCTCAAAAACCTGTTCGATTTTATCGTCGAACAATTTTCCCAACACCAATGCTGGAATCACTGAAATGGCCAAAACCTTATAGAAAGACCAGGATGTTTCAACAAAAAAGCGTCGCCAATAAGCCGCCACTACCGCCAAGATAGCACCAAATTGAATCGAAACAGTGAACATTTTAACATAGTCGTTAGACTCCATGCCCAATAAGTTTTCCGTAAATAAAAGATGGGCGGTACTTGAAATGGGCAAAAACTCAGTTAAGCCCTCTACCAAGGCAAGAATAAATGCCTCTAAAAACGACATGCTTATTTCCTTTTGGTCTTGGGAATAAACTTCCCGGAGGATATCGGCTTATTCTCAAGTTTAGACGTCGGGTCTTCCGTTTTTCCTTCCTTTGATGGAATATTTGAGTTTATACCTGTATTATTTTCAGGTGCAACGGGCTTCATTATTGCATAAAAAACTAAGGCAAATCCCGCAAGAATTAATAAAGGCGAAAGGGTTATTCTAATTGGATCAAACAGCGCATCCGCATCAAAGGTATTGGCGTCTTCTGCTCCTCCTCCGATCATTAACAGATACCCCATAATGTTTACACCAATCCCAATTAAAAGGAAGCGATAGTTCTTTGGATGCATGCCAAAATGCTGAATATCTTTCATGATCAATATAATTTATCCACGTTGGTACGCAAAAACCGATTCAATGCAAACCAAGTGGATACGAAAGTAACAAAAACGCCTAAAACCAACAAAGAAACTAAAAGAATAATTAAGTCCTCGAGGTTAAAGGTTATTTCTACCGTTTCTAAAACATTATTGAGCGAATAGAAAAGCGATACCAGAAGCACAATTGCTAGAAGAGATGAGATTATACCATTCGTTATGGCGGTTCGTATAAATGGTTTTCGAATAAATTTCTTGGTTGCCCCTACGAGCTGCATGGTTTTTATCGTCATTCTTTTCGAATAAATGGACATTCTAATAGTATTATTGATCATTGCTATGGCTAATACCAACAATAAAAGGGCAATGGATATAAAAATAATGGCTATTTGTTGAAAACCTAAATTAATGCGTTCTAACTGGTTTGAATCATAGAATACTTCGTCAATCTCTGGATAGGTTTGCTGGAGTTTTTTGCAAATTATATCCATTTCAACCTTTGTTGCAAATTCACTTTTCGGATAAACCGTAAGGGAGGGAGGAATGATGCTTGCCTCCTCGGAAAACTCCATATCATTGCTCAGTTGGTTGTCTGAAAAATCTTGCAAGGCTCGCTCAGAGGAAACAAATTCAACCTTACTAAACTCCCGCCAGTCGCTTATTTTTTGTTGTAAAACCTTAATATCAGCATCCTTTAATTCGGGCTTTAAAAAAACATCGCATTGGACATTTTGCTTTGCATCCTTTTCTATTGAGCGCAAGCCAATATATCCACTAATTACAATCCCTATTAAAAACAACACCAAGGAAATTCCCAAAATCGTTGACAAATAACTGCTTCGAATTCCTTTCTTTGAATATTTATCCAATGTTTCGCCCATAAAACGAAATTATGTAAGTTATTCACTGGTTTCGAAAGGGTCTTCAATAGAAATCAACGGGCCGATGTTTATAGATGAACCATTAAGCCGGATCAATCCAATCGCCGTGGGATTTGATGAGGTCAATTAAGGAATCTACAGCATCTTCGGTGTTCACGTTTTTGCGAACAACCTCCTTTTCTTTGTAAAGGGTAATCTTACCAGGACCCGAACCTACATAACCGTAATCGGCATCGGCCATTTCACCCGGCCCGTTAACAATACAGCCCATGATTCCAATTTTCAATCCCTTTAAATGGCTTGTGCGATCTCGTATTTTTGCAGTTGTTTCTTGTAAATCAAACAAGGTTCTTCCGCAGCTTGGGCACGAAATATACTCAGTTTTTGAAATCCGTAACCTCGTTGCTTGCAATACCCCAAAGGCCACCTTATTGATTTCAATTTTGGGTTGCTGAGGCGCTTGAATCCATAAGCCATCGCCTAATCCGTCTACGAAAAGTGATCCAGCAAACACCCCCATTTCCAACTGAAATTGTTCAAGGTCTGACGATTCTGACAGAAGGTTAAAAACAACGGGGTTGGATTTTTGATGTTCTTTTAACACCATAAATGCCCACCGGAACCACTGTACCTTGTTATCATAAGAGGATTGAAGTACAAGAACATCTTCAGCTTGCAATAAATGCAAATCCACCGCCAAATCTTCTGCCTTAGTTGCACAAAAACAGGGTTGGTTTTGGGGAATTTTATGGCGGTTTTTCAAGGAAACCAAGGGGATCGTTCCAACGGGAAGCGGGCTTTGAGTTGCCCATACCGATTCGTCTACAACAACCCTCAAGGTGCCCGGCAGTTCGAAGTCCAAGGTGTTTTTACCCAAATAAACGTAGTCCGCTGCTGCGTCGTGCACATTCCATTTATCCAAAGCGTTGGAATAAGTATAACCGCATGCGAACAGGTTCGCTGGAGTGATGGTTTCTTGTTGGGAAAAATCAGCCATAACTACTGGAGCATTTCCTCCTCCAATGTTGCCCAATACCGTTGAGGACCTACGTTCAAAATGAAAAGGATCGTAGGGTAAACTTTTGGGATAAAATGGAAGCGGTAGGATGTTTTTTTGTTGGGTAATTTCAATGAGCTTTTGAGCCACAGGAATTTCACATTCAGGGGCCTCTGTTAACGAAACACGGACGGTATCGCCCAGTCCGTCTACTAAAAGGGATCCTATGCCAACCGCTGACTTAATTCTTCCGTCTTCCCCATCACCGGCTTCTGTGACCCCCAAATGCAAGGGATAATGCCGACCTCTTTTCATCATTTCAGAAACCAATAGGCGGTATGCCTGAACCATCACCAGCGTATTGCTGGCTTTCATGGAAATCACCAAATTGAAATAGCCATTTTTTTCGCACACTTCAATGAACTCATACGCCGAGGCCACCATGCCCTCGGGGGTATCGCCGTAGCGGCTCAAGATTCGATCTGAAAGTGAACCGTGATTTGTTCCAATACGCATCGCCCTTCCTAAGGATTTACAGAGCTTTACCAACGGGGTGAACTTCTCTTCAATCCTTAAAAGCTCTGATTGATAGCTTTCATCCGTGTAATTTATCTCCTCGAATTTCTTCTTGTCGGCATAGTTACCCGGATTGACGCGCACCTTTTCTACGTGCAGTGCCGCAATTTCAGCCGCGTTAGGCGTAAAATGAATGTCCGCCACCAAAGGTTGTTGATACCCTCGTTCGCTTAGGGCTTGTTTGATCTGTTGTAAATTCTCTGCTTCCTTTTTACTCGGAGCGGTTAAACGCACAATTTCGCAACCAGCATCCAACATCCTAACCGATTCTTCGACAGAGGCATGGGTATCCATTGTATCGGCTGTTGTCATGGACTGAACACGGATAGGGAAATTCGAGCCCAGGTGCAATGAACCAACCTGTACCTCTAGGGTATTAAGTCTTTCTTGCTGGTAAGGATTTTTACAGTACATCATAGAAAAAGAAACAACGTTTAATGAGGGAATGTTTAGCTAAAAAAACCTCGCTGAAGAAGTAATTCGTTGATGTGCACCATGAGTTCGGAAAAATCCCGCTCGGCGCGTTCATCGTTATTAAACACAAAATTAGCTTGATGCTTGTAAGGCTCAATGTAGGAATGATAGCAAGGCAACACGTGGTTTTCCCATTGATACATGATTTCTTGGTGCTTGTAACCGCGTGTGGACTGATCTCTGTATATCCTTCGGTCTAATTGTGTTTTTGAATCAACGTCTACGTAAACACTCCAATCCACGAGCTTAAAAACGTCCGAATAATGGTATAGAAACAAACCTTCCACCAAAATAAGGTCGGAAGGATCAATGGTAATCAAGACATTTTTTCCAGGTTGGGTATTGAAGAAATACTCTTTAACCTCTATCGCGTTTCCGTGATAAAGCCGGGTTAAATCGTTCGATAATTGCTCCTCGTCCAACGCAGTGGGCAAGTCAAAGTTAACGATTCCGTTGGGGTCAAGCATCTGTGATTCTATAGGACGGTAATAGTTGTCCATGGTGAATAATGCAGGGTTCAAATGCGCTATTTCCTCCTGTAAACGCTTGATTAAGGTTGTTTTTCCTGAACCGCTACCACCACAAACACCGATAACTAATGGTTTCTTCTCTGTCATTCTTTAACAAAGATAACCATTCGGTTTTTCCATGGATTATTGCTCACGTTTTAGTTTTTAACTATTCTTGCACTTCAATACTTCATCCTATGAAACACTGCTTTTTTTTCCTCTTTCTTTTATCCCTCTTTAACAACTTTGCTCAATTATCCATAAAAGACAGCGCCCCTCTTCAAAACCATTCCTTAAAGAACATTGATGAAACAACTTTGACCCTATCTCAGGCGGTGAAGAAAAATGGGCTCGTGGTTGTTTTCAGCTGCAATTCGTGCCCTTTTGTGGTTGGTTCAGACGATTTTCCGGGATGGGAAACACAGTACGATTCGTTGTATAAAGCGGCTCAAGCCAACGAAATCGGGTTCATCCTCGTCAATTCAAACGAAGGGAAACGCAACCAAGCCGACTCGTTTGAAGAAATGAAAAAACACGCGCAAGAACAAGGATATGCCATGCCTTATTTGCTGGATACCGAATCGCAATTAGCGGATGCTTTTGGTGCCAAAACGACGCCGCATGTGTATTTTTTTGACGAGGATTTAACCCTGATATACTCGGGTTCCATTGACAATACTTGGGATAAATCACGTAAGGAAGATAGTCCTTACCTTTTCAATGCCATTCGAGCAAAAGGAAACCATAAAAAAATCAAACCCAATGCCACAGAACCGAAAGGATGTGGAATAAAAAGGGTCAAAGCTCCCATCAAAAATTAAGGTTATGTATAAATTTCATCTATTCCTTCTTCTTCTCGGTCTGGCATTAAAGACCCAAGCACAAATACAAGGAGGTGGGGGTAAAGGGCATTATTTTCCAGAAAACGGTTGGGAAAAAGTCCCCTTGATTTCCTTTCCTTCTCCCGATATTAACGCTTTGAAAGAAGAAGACCGGGTGTTGGATTCCCTTGGTGACCAGCCTTGGCGCTTTGGTTACAACCATGCCACTTCGATTAATTCTATGGCTAACGGTGTTTGGATACCTACAAAAAACGACGGACAACTTTGGTTGTTACGCATTAAAAGCAGCGGTGCCTTAACCTTAAATCTTGCCTTTGATCATACCGTAATCCCGAAAGGCAACGAATTGTACATCTACAATCCAGATAAAACCTTTATTCTGGGAAAATTTACCGAAGAACACCTCTATGAAAAACAATTGGGCAGTGAGTTGGTACCCGGAGATGAAATCATCCTTGAATACTATGTTCCTAAAGGAAATTCGAAAGGACACGTTCAATTGAATACCGTTACTCACGGATATAGAACGCCTCATGAATTCTATTTAAAGGCCTTTGGTAGTTCGGGTAATTGCAATTTTAACGTGAATTGTCCGCAAGGTGCAGCATGGCAGCAAGAAAGAAACGGTGTGGTGATGCTGGTTACCAACAACAATGGTTTTTGCTCCGGATCGTTGATCAACAATACCTTGAACAACGGAAAGCCCTACGTACTTACCGCAAACCATTGCTTCAGTAATCCCGCAAATTGGGTGTTTCGATTCAATTGGCAAAGCGCCGGCTGCAACAATCCGGCAACTGAACCCACCTTTCAATCCTTGAATAGCGGAATATTACGTGCAAGGGCTAGTGCGTCAGATTTTTGTTTGGTAGAGATAACAGGAGGTCTGCAAGGAGGGACGGTACCTGCTGCATTCAACCCTTATTTTAACGGATGGGATAATACCAACAACATCCCAACCTCTGCTGTAGGCATTCATCACCCCGCAGGGGATATTAAAAAAATATCCATTGAAAATAATCCCCTTATATCAACATCTTTTGGAGCAAGTCCAGCAAATTCCCATTGGGGAGTAACAGGTTGGGATGAAGGAGTAACCGAAGGAGGTTCTTCTGGATCACCCTTGTTTGACCAAAACCATCGAATCGTTGGTCAATTGCACGGTGGAGCATCCGCATGCGGTGCTGCCGCTCTGTCCGATGAATACGGTAAAATCAGCTATTCTTGGAATCCCCAAAACAGCGACAGCACGAACCAATTGAAATACTGGCTAGACCCGGCGGCTTCGAACGCCACCTTTGTGAACGGGTATGATCCAAGCGGTAACGTACCAGCACAAGTAGACCCTGCTTTGTCCGGAAATGCGGGAGTTTCTGGGACTTTTTGTAACGGAACCATTACCCCCTCGGTTACCCTTTCGAACGGAGGAGCCTTGACTTTGACTTCCGTTACCATAACTTATGGTTTTGATGGCCAAAATAATTTAAACTACACGTGGAACGGATCCTTGGCACAATGGCAATCGACTACCGTAACCTTACCCGCAGCAAACCTCGGTGCTGGAACGCATACGTTTACTGCAACAGTGAATAATCCAAATACTGGGAACGATGAGAACATCAACAACAACGTACAAAACAACACGTTTACCGTAGTTATTAACGGACAAGCCGTACTTCTTGATTTAACGCTGGATTGCTACGGTTCTGAGACCTCTTGGGAGGTAGCAGATCAGGCTGGAACCGTATTATTCAGTGGCAGCGGGTACCCGGATAATGCTCCGGGCTTAATCAGTGAGACGTGGTGTTTAAATGCGGGATGTTACATTTTTACCATCAACGATTCCTACGGGGATGGAATTTACGGTTTGCCTTGGTGCGATTCTAGCGGCAATGTAATCATCAGTTCCCAGGGCGATTCTTTGACGGGAATATCTTCCGAAGCCTCAGATTTTGGGGATCAAGCACAACTCAATTTTTGTGTGCAAG
>JACCDP010438939.1_pt1 | contig 13461 bp, 20 predicted proteins | sample 7445841 | NCBI WGS metagenome assembly JACCDP01 (sample SAMN15323441, study PRJNA562643) | freshwater metagenome | isolation source: river surface water | place: USA:Blue River Watershed | collected 2017-08-17
GAGCAATATCCTTGTTTAGTTGCTCAATCTCTTCTTCTTCAGTTGAGCTAGGAGCTTTATCCATCTCCCTTAAATTCAAAATTTCATCTGATTCAGGAGTCTCAGATAATTTGGATTTTATGTTTTTGAAACGATATCCATTCTTCCATAAAAGCTCTTTAAATTCATTGAATGTACTACGACTTTTGTTAGAAACATAATTCATTTTGCGAGTGAATTCAATATCTATTCCATCTATCTTATTAATCTTAATTTCAAAATTATTTTTATTTAAATTCTTGTCTACTGTTTCAAGATAAAATTCATCGTCTTCAATAATTTTAAGACTAATAAACGACCCTTTTCTGACTAACTCTAGCAAGTCATCCTTTGTCGCAAAAATTTCATTAGATATAATTCCTTGTTGGGGTATTGAAGTAAAAAACTCAATTCTATATGGCTTGTCCTCCGCACTATTAATTTGTATAATTTTTACGATAGTCCCATTAGCTGAGGTGTAAAAATAATCGCCAACACTGAAGCACCATAATTTTCCCACTGCGATATCCCTTGTAGATAAGAGCCTATCAAGTTTTTCTAAAAATTCTTTTGTATTAATTAGACCATTATCATTCAGCTTGGCACTGAAGGAGGAGGAATAATATAATTCGTTAGAATTTGCAGTATTTCTCTCTATATATTCTGAGCTTTCTAAGTAATTAACAACACCCAATCTCAACTTAACGGTGTCACAATTATTAGCCTTTACTTCAAATTTTATTACATCCGCATCAAATTCAACTTTTACTCCTGAGTTTGGTAGAGTATATTTAGAAGGTGTCCCTGATTGCTGAGATGTTGAGGAAGAGCTATTTACACTCCCCAAATATTCTCCTCCCATTTCCCATAAAACGGATTTTGCTCTCTCTTCACCTACCCCAATAAATACCTCTAAAGAGTTTGTGTTTTTTTCTATGAATTTGATGTCTTTTGTAGTAGAGTCTATTTTTACGACAACTTGTTTTGGCAACTGATTACCATTATAAAACAACTTAAATAAATCGCCATCTTTAAGAGTTAATAGTTCAGCAAAATAATCAAAGTCACTATCAGTCGCACTAAATACTTGCTTTTCTAATTTATTACTTCCTACTTTTTTTACAAACTCACTTAATACATTATTATCTAAGCTCATCCCATCTACTTTAACAACTCTACGATAGTATAAAATATATCCACCAAGTTGTTTTCTCAAGTCTATTTGAGGAGTAGTAGTTTGTTGAGGTGTTGTTACCTGAAACTTTTTAGTTAAAATCTCTTCTATTTTAGTACCCAATTGATTTGCCCTCCATTGACCTAAAGGAGTTTGAGCAGGCTCTGCGTAAAAAGCAAATTTTCCATTTTTGTCTTCGTTTGCTCCTCTTGGGAAAAACTGACCTAGCTCCTGATTGATTAATTTGAATGCTTCTTTTTTCTCTTGAGGGTCAGTAGTGAGTTTATCAATTGAGAATGAATATTCGTCACCTTGCTTTACGCTATTTCTAAATACTTGAATATATTTTGTCCTCTCAAACGCTTTTGTTGCGTTAGGATTTATTTCTACTTTAAGATTGGCATATAATCTAGGCTTACTCATCTTAGCTATTTAAATAATTGTCAACTAATTTTTGATTCCCCATCAACAAAGCTGACCTAAGTGATTGAGGTAGAGCATAAAAATCAATATCAAATTTTGACTTTAGGTACTCAATGTAATTACCCTTCATAGCAACTTCAGCAATCTCTTTATTGAATTCAGCAAAACCTTTCAGCGAAGGCACTCTTTTATTAATAAGTCTAATTAGCTCTCCATTCGTATATAGCTCACCACCATCCTCTAACTTATCAAATGGCTGAAATATTTTTTCAATCGCCTCGCTAGGAAGCAAATCAGGGAATTGTATTCCGAATTTCTTTCTTGTGGAAGACATAATATCGTTTACTATGTCCATATCAGGTAAGAGTTTACCCCCATATTTATAGTGCTTGCCTGAGCATGAGCATTTTTCAGGGATATCTCCACCATCCGCAAAGGAGACCCCACCACCACTCTCATTGATTCGTGATAGGATTTGACGATTTGTTAGCATCTCACCCTCAAATTCTCTTTTTGTACCATCGGAGACCGCATCCCTTGTGATTACGACTTCACCGCCTTCCATCTCAAGTGGCTGATTGGTAGATTTGTTAATGGCTTTAATTCCCCCTTCGGAGTGTCTCTTGCCCACTAGCATACCCCCTGCTGACCCTGATTTATGGGTAATTTGTGATTTCAGGCTCGGATTGTCAGGATTTACCTCACCACCCTTCTTGAATTCAGATACGATTTCAGAATCAGTGATGCTAATTGGCTCACCAATTTTTGAGTAATTTCTATTTTTTGGGAGTTTCATACCACCTCTTTCAATTATTTTATAATCCATGTCGCTTCCATCCACAATCATATATCCATCCACCTGAGACTTCAATTTCTCTAAGGCTTCAGTCCCCTTCTCAAAAAAGTCATCAATAACCTCAAGGGGCACAAACCTTCCTGATTTCTTGTACCTCTCAATAGACCTACGAGTCACCACATCCTTTGGCACTTTATCTATGTATACAATAAACACCCTATAACCTAGCGACTTCAGTAAATTAATCAATGGCAAATAGGACTTCGTGTTATTCATAGTCCCATCGTAAATAACATCAAAGCGACAAGGAATACCTATGTTTCTATCGCTGAGTAGGGTATTTACTATGTCTTTGGTCTCTAAATGTGTTTGTGTAGCATTGAAGCCTTCGTATTCAGGTAGTTTAGACCTGATTTCATCCGCATCAATCTTTAAAATCTCAGATTTCAGTAAATAAGGTGCGTATTTTTTAAGGAAGGTAGATTTTCCGCTAGCAGGGCTTCCACCCATTAAAATTGCGATTGGGTCAGTATTCTCAATACAAATCAAATCCTTTTTAGCCTCTAAAATAATCTCACGATGTAACTTCTTTCTTTCAGGAGTATAGTTGTTTTTTAAAGGGTCAAAGTGAAGTGATTTGGTCTGAGGGAGATTTTCAAGGCATTGAGTCATCCTTGTTAAGCTCTCTTTATCAGTAAGTGCTTCTCCATTTGCATCTACTTCTTTACAAGCCCCTGAAACTAGATTTCCACCATTAGCGTAATAATCCTCTAATTTATTTCCTTCAGCCCTCATCTCCATTTCAGCAAGCTGAGTATAGTATTTAGGATTTTCAAAAAGATGGTCAAATGCAATAGCTTCAGCAACTTTAGGGTCGTAAGTATGCTCCATTTCAGTTTTGATACCCAATTTTAATTCAGGCTCTAATTCTGAAACTTTTATTTTATGATGGTCAGCAATATCTTTTAAGGTCATTCCTTTTGCAAGTCTACCAACTGATAAATCTTTATTTATTTTATTTAACTCGTAACCTTGATTTTTTAGGATATTTTTCAAAGGCTCGTATGAAGCATAAGTATCAGGAAGTGCTATTTTTTTTTCTTCCACTTTTGTCATACCACCATTTTTTAAAAGGTCATCGTCTTGCACATAGGCTTTTTTAACTTTTTGACCTGACTTCTTTTTTAAGAATTTATTTACCCTAGCAAAACCCCATGCTTGTCTAGAATTTGGTGCACCACCAGTTATTGTGGGTCTATGAGATTTTGAATAAGCTCCCATACCCCTACGCATTACTGCTTTTGTAGTTGAAAGGGAAACATCTTTTTCATGAGTTTTGTTATATTTAGCAACCTTGTCTTTTAAGGTTTTAACAATACTCGTTGATAACTTTATTTTGGAGGCAGATTTCTCGCTTGCAGCACTTCCTTTTGGGTTTTTTTTAGACCCGTAGACCTGCTCATTTTTAGGTGCAGGAGTTTGAGCAGCGGATTTTCTACCTCTTCTTTTCAAAATAAAGAAAAATTTTTGGATTAAAAATATACATTATCTTTGAAATCGTCAACAATATTTTTAAACTCTAAATTCTTGAAGTATGAAACAGACTCTTGAGAATCTACAGCCTTACATGGCAACAGTAGCTGCTGTTGGTGTTGTATTCTTGCTGTGGAAGCAAATGGGAAAGTAATATCCTCCCTGTGGAGGGGATTTATTTATTCCTAGAAGACCTATCTTTCGTGAGATTGATAGGTTTTTTATTTACCCTAATCTCTTGATTTCGTCAGTAAAAACCCTAGCTATATCCTTCCAATTTAAGGATTCCACGAATTTGTATGCTTTTTCAACCTTTAGGGTTTGGTCTATTGCTTTGCTAGTCTTATCCTTGTATACTTGGTCAATAACATCAGATATTTCGTATAAATCGCATTGAAAGCGTATTATGTTATCCACCATAGCTACTATTGGATATAGGGTCTCTAAAAAGTAGGCTCTCTCGCCATTTTGCCCCCCTAAGTGCTCTAAGGATGTATGTTTGGGGATAATTACTGGCTTTCTAGCACTCATCGCCTCAGTCACAGTCAGCTCCCATCCACCCCCAGTAGCGGTGCTCAAAAAGCAATCTAAGGCATTGTAAATCATATTCAGCTTCTTGACATCAGCCCCTTTATTGTAGTCGTCTTGTGGGGGGAACATAAAATCCTCACCTTCTCTAAGGGGGGTCTGAGCTAGGATAGTCCTAAGATGCCACCCCATAGGGTCTTTAGGATTCATGTGTAGGTATAGGAAGCTATTTTTATTGTGATTTTCCCAATATTCTAAAAATCCGAAAATAGTGGTAGGAATGTCTTTTCTTGACTGATTTCTATTTACTGAGCCAACAATGAATTTATCTGAATTTTTGCCAAAGTATTCTTTTCTAAAGGCTTGGGCTTCATCTTCAGGAAGTGGGTAGAAATTCTCCATGTTATTTCCATGAGGTACTACCATTATTTTTCCTTTAATTTTTGGATTTACCCTAATAGCATGGAATCTTCCAAATTCAGTATAGGTCGCTAGAGAATCAAAAAACTCTAGTCCAACTCCCAAATTAGGTGTCAGGGCAAAATCCACTGGGAAGTAAAGAATGCTTTTAAATAGCTTACGATTAGATGCTCTTTTCTCTTCTTTAATATCTTGTAAGTATTTAATCATGGGGACAACAGTACCCAAGTCGCCAAGAATAAATATTAAATCATAGTCAATATCTCTAAGGCTACGCATGAAAACATATCTACCCCAATCGTCTTGGGCTACATCGTGCTTTTTAGCTGAAATAACTCTTACATTATCTCCTTCGGAATAATCGTCTCCGAAATAGTTTACTGCGACAATATCTAGCTTGATGGAATTCCCAAAGGATTTTTTCCATTCTCTTACTAAATTCTTAGATACGGTGGCGAAGCCAGTAGGTGCGTTGTAATCAAATGTTGCTAAAACTCTGATTTGTTTTTGACTCATCTTTTTTATGGTTTTGTTGTGCTTTTTCGTTAAGGATATTGAGTAAATTTTCTAAATCCTCTAATTCAGTACCTGAAATAAATAATAAATTCAAAAATCCATCAAATGCTTCTTCAGCATCAAATTCCTCTTTCTCTATTGAGTAAGTAGTATTATCTCTTATGATTTGTATTTTCATTCTACTAGTGTTAAAATATCTGATTTTAATTTATCTTCTTCAGATATTACGAAAGTCCTCTTTTCGCTTCCACAAGTAATATGATAACTGCCTCTATTATCTATTTCTGCGTGTGGGCAACTAGTATTACATGGAAGTCTCATAAGCTGAATTTGTCCAACTTGTCCTTGCATTGGGATAGGGTCTACAAAAGGGCAAAAACTTTGATTGCCATTAATCATTAAAACTCCTTCACCTTGTTGTCCTTTGTTTAGTGTGTATTTTGTCATTTTTTATTTTTTAGGTAATGATGTCCGTTGTAAAGTAATGTGGCTACTCCTATTCCCCATAGAGTCAATCTAACTTCTTTAGATAGTGATTTGTTTGAGCCTACATACATAAGAAAGGGTGCAATAAAAAATACATCTATGAGTCGCACACTTTGTACATCAAAACCCAAAGGGCTATCATTCCTTGATATTACTTCTTTATTCTCTTCCATAATTATTTAGTAATTAAAACTCCAACTCCGATTCCAATTAATCCTGAAATCCATTTTGTGAGCTTTTGTCTCCTAATTGCTTTCCTTTGTAAATTTACCTCTAGTTTTAGATTTGACACCACATTTTCAAGATTTTTTAAATTCCTTGAATAGTTATCTATTACCTGAGTATAATTATTCGTCTGAATTTGGAATTTTCCAATAATACTATCTTTTAGGATAATACGATTATTCAATACTCCTACTTGCTCTTTCGTTGTATTTAATTCCTCTTCAATTACCTTACAAGTCTCAAGCCTATTAATTACATTTTTGAGTTGAGTATTAGGTAAACAAGTCGTATCACTTGAAGTCTGAGAAATACCCTCTGATGCTATCAGTAGTGTAATTAGCACTATGATTATTCGCTGATTCATATTTAGATTTAAGTTTTTTTAATTTAACCTCTAATTGGTCATTTTTCAGGTTTAGGTCATGCTCAAGCTCTTCAAGTGCACTTATTTGTAATTCAACCTGATGTATACTATCCAATAATGCTTCTCTCTCACTTTTTAATACTTTATTGGAATCTTCAAGTGCTTGATTTTTAGCCTCTAGTACGGATATCTTTTGTTGCAATCTTGTGTTTTGACTAGCAAACAATACACCAAGCGTTACAATAAGTCCTATTAGGGCAAGTTTACGAAGTATAGATTCCCAACTAAATTCCTGATTCATAATATATTGATGTTATCTATGAATAAATCCTTTATATTGTTTTCAGAGAGTAATGAGATAAACTTGTCTTTTTGCCTTTTGGTAATCATTCTCACTTGGCTCTTAAAAAAATAAATTCCGTTTTTGAAGAATTTAATATCTAAGACTTTATGCTTAGAGCTATACGCAAATTCGCAAATGCAAAACTTATACTCTTTTAGTTTTATTTCTTCTTTCATGTATATCTTTTAAAACTAATTCTCCGAAACAAAGCGAATTCAAGATACCACAAATAGCTAAAATTGTCAAATTAAGCTGATTAAGTTGTATTCTACCCAAAAGTCCTAGCCCAATATAAATAGTCATAGTTGAGGTGTGGGCTATAAAAAGAAGCCATAAAAACGCTTTAATCATAAATTGAATGGTGTTTTGAAGGTTTCGCTTTCAGGCATCCCCCCCCATTTTTTCACAAAATACTCTCTATTATCTATAAAGTTACTCAGAATTGGGTCTTTTAAGATGGATTGGGAGTTACGATAGACTTCAGGGTTTAGGTCGTCTTCGTATCTTATGGGTATGGAGGCTAACCTCATTCTATACTCGTAGTCGTTATCTTCAAAGTAGCACCTTTTGAAATTCTCGTCAAACTCACCCACTTTGTCATAAATTGACTTTCTGAGGATATAGGCTGACCAATTGTAAAATGGTCTACACCTATGAAAGCAATTCTCCTCCTTCCCCTTTTCAATAATTCTATTGATAATCCCCTCCCCACACTTTAAAATGATATCGTCATTCAAAATCAAGAAGTTTTCGTGACCCCAATCTTTGGCTAATCCAATTAAGGCATTCCACGAAGATGCTACTCCTAAGTTTATGGGGGATTCAACTATAAAGGTGTTTGGGTATTTGTCTATCCCCTGACTTCCGTTATCCCAAATAAATATCTGAGTATTGGGCATATTGGAAGTGTAGAAATCAAGGGCTTCAGTAAGGAGGTCTTTTCTATTAATTGTAGGGATTAGTATACAAAACGACATCTTTGGTGTTAATTTATTTTAATTACTATATGCTGAAAACAAGAATTGCAATCCAAGTAATAAAACTAGAATGAATTGCGAAATCCATAGCATTTTGGAAAAGCTCTTTATCTCTTCTTCTTTCTAAAGGTAATCCTTGAGATAAGACTCTATTATAAAGGTCTACAAGTTCTAGAAATAGACTTTCTTGCTTTTTAAAGCTAGATACAAATAATATAATCCAAAGTAAAAAGTAGACAATCGCAGGAATTCCAAAGATGCAAATTGCTAGTAGTTTTAATTTTGCCATAGTTTAGTATTTATTAAAGTTTTCAATGTGTCTTCTATAATATAATAAACCCTGACCTACATGGGCTACCTTAGCACCCCCATTTCTCATCTTATCCCAAATGTTTAGGTCTTCGTCAGTTCTTGAACTTGTTTTGTTGTTGGCATACCCTCCTACCTTTTTGGCTAATTCCGAATTATAAAGCATAGACCCATGATGTTGCATAAGCCTACTCCAATAGTAATCCCCCTGATACTCTTTCATGTGGTGGGAATAGAATTGGTGGATTTCTTGGCGAAGCTCCCCAGTCACGATAATATCATAAGTCACAATATCCGCTTCCACTTCGCTTAATAGCTTCAAGGCATCAGGTCTTAGCCAATTATCAGCCCCTAGAAACATAACATAATCAGTGTTTACCCCTAAAAGCATATCATTGAAGTTGTCAACTATCCCCAAGTTGGTTTCCCTGAGTTTGAAGTTTACCCTTTTTCCATAAAGGAATGGGAGGTGAGCACAATCCTTCTTGCCATCGTCTACAAACCATATCTTATCAAATTGCTTGGTCTGACAAAGGGCTGATTCAATTGCATGAGCAGCGAGGTGTCCGTAGCCATAAGAGGATATTACAAGTCCGTATGTTTTCATATATAATCCCTATAAATTTTGAAATTGTAGTCATTATCATTTTTATTTCTAGTCCCCTGAGTTACGCTGAAGGCAAACTTGTAGCCTGACTCCTTTACGCATTCAATCACTAGGTCATTATACCTTCCATAAGGGTAAGCAAAGAAATCCGTTGGAAAAGGGGCTTTTAATTCCTTCATGATTTCGGATTTGGATAGGGTGGTCAGGTCAGGGTGCGACCATGTGTGCCAACCTAAGCTGAAGTCGTAATTGCTTGTAAGCTCATAAATTTCACCCCAAGTGCAATATTTCTCAAGTTTTGGGACATGGGGTAGGTCAAATTGGTTATCTCCCCCCACATAATCCCCCATTACAAACATAATTCCTGATTTTCCGACAAGGACATCACGATTCTCGTACACATTCTGATAAATGCCATCAAACCCTATTGGGTCAGTGCAATTCAGTATTTCTTGTCTTGTGTTGTAGTTGGAATGGTTTTCCGTACCTATGTTATGAGCTAGGCGATATATCATAAAGGGTTAGTTTTTGGGTGAATTCACGATATCTGAAACAATGGAATTGGACTTGCTTTCCGTAAGAGTAATCTATTAGCCAATCTGAAATACCCCCTATTAGGACATATTTTGAGGCTGACTCACGAATTAATTGATTTATCCTTTCGTGGTCGTATTGCTTGTAGAGAGTGCCAGTGCTCACAACAAGGTCATATTTACCTTCAGGCTCAGAGACTCCTTTGACATTTGGGGGTAGCCTTTTCAAGGCATTATCCGATAGGTCAAGCCCATGAATTACATCTGATGGGAGATGGCTAGTTATAAAACCTTCCCCACACCCTATATCTAGAGCTTTTTTGTACCTACTCTGACCCCAACCTAAAAGATAGATTATTTGCTTCAGCCTATTGGCATCTTCAGGATTATTGAAATACCCCCACCTATCAGGCTCGGAATACCAATCTTCCAATTCTTGTTTTGATTGCATTGTTAATTTATTTTAATTACATATAATAAGCCATGTAGCCTTCCCTTTTATCTACGATTGCTTGCATAAGGTCTCCCCATCCCCTCCATGTAAATCCCCATACCTCACCATCAGAAAACTTAAAATAGGTAGAATTGGCATCTTGACCAGTCCACCCTACCATAGCATTTTCTTGAATAGACTTTCTCAAAAGAAGCACATGAGGCTTATATTCATCTTTAAAGTCAGACAAATACTCTTCCCAAGAGGGGTTTGAGCTATCTCCACCTAAGACGACATGGTAATTATCTCCTTCTTTTTCTGAATAAATTTTTAGTATTTCAACAGATAGTCCGCTTTCGTTAGTTACTACTTTCATGCTTAATTTATTTTAATTACTTTTTATTGGTTTTAAAATTGTCTCGTAAACATGATTTGCAATCGCCTTCATTAAAAGTGGGGGGACTGCCCTTCCAAGCCTTTCACACTTATCCTTGTACTTTTCTCCTAAATAATAGTCATCAGGAAAGCTCATAACCCTAATTAATTCCTTTATGGTAAGCTCCCTATCCTCTTCCCAATGGAGTACACAAGCCCCTTTATTCCCTTGCCTTTGGCAAATAGTCCATGAGGGTCTATCGCTAAATACCCTTTTGAGTCCGAAATAAGTCCTTTTCTCCATGTACATATCCCCACTCTCTCCCTCTTTCATTTGGGTAACTATGCTTTTAACCTTACCATCTCTATGCGTAGCTTCAGCTATTTCAGCTTCAGAATGTAGTAAATCAGCAAAAGCCTCCCTAGTCGTAACTAGATAATCAAACTTCTTTGGAAAGGTAATTGGGATGTCAAAATCGTTCCTGACCCCTATAAATATTGTTCTCTCTCTAGACTGAGGTACTCCGAAGTTTTGAGCATTTAATACTTTATATCTGACCTTGTAACCACAATTAACTAGCGTATGGTAAATGGTATCTTGCTCATCTCCAAAAAGTGAGAATTGGCTATCCCCTAAAAGGGAGGAAGCCGCCCCCATTGTAATACCTTTTACATTCTCCGCAATAAATACCTTTGGCTGAAGCTCTTTTAAAACCCTTGCAAACTCATAGAATAGGTCATCCACCCTTTGTTTGGTATCTGAATAGTCCTTGACTTTACCCCAACCCTCTTCTCTGAGACCTGCCACTGAAAAGGAAGCACAAGGTGGGCTACCATCCAAAATATCTAATTCCCCTTTTTTCAGGTTTAAGGCATTAAGAATCATATCACCACTCAGCTCCCTGATGTCGCCCTTGAAAATATGGGTCGTAGGGTAATTCTTTTGGTAGGACATCCAAGCCTTCTCAATGAATTCGTTGATGGCAAGGACATTACCTCCTGCGAGGCGATACCCAGTGGAGCTTCCCCCCACCCCTGCGAATAGGGAAACAACATTAAATCGCTTCTCTTCGCTTGCTTTGTTTACATCGTCTATTGTGTATATGTATGGTTTCATCTTATTGCTAGGTATGCTTTGAAATTAAACATTTGCCAAAATGGGGTAACGATACGGAATTGGCATCCCTTTAATAAATGCTCTAGTTGGGAGTCCTCCATAGGCTTCATATTATATCGTAATTCCTTTTCCTTTCTAAGAATATCCTCCCCATTAAATTGTTGGAGCTTGTAATCGTAGTGGCTGAATGAAAATACCTCCTGAGCTAGCCCATATTCCTGATATACCTTTTCCGCAATAATCAAGCATCCCCCACTTACCAATCCCTCATATATTTTGGTCAGATATTGCTTTCTTTTTAGAGGGTCTAAGAATTGCATGGTAAATATGCTATAAACAATGGAGGCATTAGTTAGGGGGAATATTTTTGAGTTTAAATCCACATTATGGAACTCCAAATTAGGGTCATCACTTGATGGCAATAGATTAGAATTGTCATACCCCACCTTCCTACAATCAAAAGGGAGGGATTTCAGGAGCTTGCCAGTGGAGCAACCCAAATCGTAAATTGTGGTGTTTTTGGAATAGAAGTATTCGCTGATACTCTTAATTGAATCAACTAAAATGTCATAATTGGGAATGCTCTTATTGATGTGGTCATCAAAGTCGTCAATCTTGTTAAAGTCAAAGTTTTTCATATTTTATGGTTATTTTTTCCATTCTGAGGGGATGTCCATGTCAAATCCGTTTCCATTCATAGGATTATCATAGACCCTAATATCGTCTGAATAATAGTGCTTGATGTGCCCACCTCTGAGCCTAACTAGCCATACGGAATTGACGGTGAGACCATAATCAATCATTAGCATAGCCTGACCTTCTCCATGAGGGGTCGCTACTGAAATAGGGCTACTAAATTCGTGTATTGTTGTCATACTAGTTGGCTTTTATACTTATCGTATTCTTTTTGTAATTCATCAATTTTTTTACAATTAGCTTCTAGCAATTTTGAGAATTTTTCGTCATCAGCTTGTGCTTCTTCTGAAAGACCTTTATAATAGCCATTTTTAATTTTTAGAGCAACGGATAGTAGGATTGCGTAATTACAGGATTTTACAAAACCTATCACACTCGTTATTTGCTTCATTTTGTCCCTAATTATTTTCTCTTTCTTTTTCATTAATTTGTTTTAATTAATATTTTGATTATTTATTTTTTTTTCAATTTCAGCTAATAGCCAAAGTGCCCCCACTCTGAAGTCAGCAGCACATACCAATTTCTCAGTATGGTTACTATGCTTTTGCTCTTTTGCGTATTTTTCTGAGGCTTTTTGGATTTCTTCTACAATATTTCCTTTCTCAGCTACAAGGGTCTTTACAAACTCAAACATGAATTTTTGCAATTGGTCAAGATTGCCAAGCATATTATTCATAAACTCTTGAGCTTCCTCCATGTCAATTTCAGGCTCACCTTCCGCATATCCCTTCTTTACCATCCATTCGTGGAAATCGCATAGGGACACCGCTTCCACTTCACCTCTAAAGTTTTCAGCATCAATAATATTCATACTTTCAAGCCAATATTCCTTTTCGTGTTGTGTAGCTAATCGGAATTCCTTTGTAGTCTCCATGTCATCTCTATTCCAAAACATTACTATCTCCGTAGGTCTATTTGGGACTAAGTCTCCTTTTTCATCAAATCCATTTAATGTGCCATCACCATTGTATTTAAATACATAGAAGGTGTTTTTTTTAAGTAGCATGGTTAATTTGTTTTAATTAAAATTGGTTTGGGTGTATTTTAGATATTATCTCTCCGATTGTGTGTTTTTCAAAGTATTTCACAATCATATATTCTCTTGCATACTTCTTTTGTCTCTCTTCTTTATTATCAGGGACATCCGTTTTTACTAGTTGTCGCATGATATTCTTGGCAACCTCCTCCCTTCTCTCAGCACGATACTTCTCCTGACCATAGAATACGGCAGCGTTTACATCTTCAGGGGTGGCTTTTAATTGATTGGTCTTTTTAAGCCAATTGTATACAAAGTCTCCAAAGTCATAGAAAGGCTGACCCTCTTGATGTGACTTATACATACCTAAGATTAGGTCTTTGAAGGTGTTTGCTTTCTCTTGTTGCGTAGGCTCAGGTTTCACCTCAATTTCATTCCGTTGGATGTACCTTTCCCTTTTCTCCATTAACTGATTGAATATTTGCCTTTTCCTCTCTTCGTAGGCATTTATAGCCTTGCTGACATAGAAGCTAGATATATTCTTTTGAGTGACAAACCCTACTTCAACCTTACCTGATATTGCCCAATTCATGGCGAGCTTAATATCTGATA
>JACCDP010746716.1_pt1 | contig 13454 bp, 16 predicted proteins | sample 7445841 | NCBI WGS metagenome assembly JACCDP01 (sample SAMN15323441, study PRJNA562643) | freshwater metagenome | isolation source: river surface water | place: USA:Blue River Watershed | collected 2017-08-17
AAATTATGAACAGAGTAGCTGGAGTACCGCTGATGGTTTTTACTATTACGCTCCACTCGAAATTGTTGGTAATACTGCAACAATTATTAATGTAAACGGAACTTCTGAATTACAAACTTGGATATCAGAAAAAAGAGTAGTTTGCCATCCCTACTTAAAATGTGGTTGCTCTAGTCTGAAACCTGGAAGGGTTTTATTAGATCCAAATTCCGATGCTTCTACAATGATAGCCGCTATTAACGCATACGAAGAAGAGGGTAGATATAGTCTATCAGCTTATGAAAAAATAAAGTAAAAGAAAAAACCCGAGCCAAGGGTGTGATTTCTCCAGGGGAAAAAAAATTTCCCGGGCACCGGGGATAAATAGAACAAAAAACTAATCCTAAGATGAACTACGCAAAATTATTTGAACAATTTGTGAGTGAATCATCTGACTGGCAACTATCACTAAGTAATATTGAAGATAATGAATACGTTGTTAGGGTATTAAAAGGATCTAGAGAAATTGGTAAACTTAATTTTATTAAAAGTAAATTTAAACCAGTTTTAATAGCGACCGCGATTAGTGTAGATCCAAATCATCGTAGAAAGGGCATAGGTTCTTCTATGTATGAATTTGCTGAGAACGAATTAAATATGAAATTTGTAAGAAACGACGATGTTCTTACGCCGGACGGTAAACAAATATGGAATAACCCCAATAGAAAATTTGGAATATGAAACACATTAAATTATTTGAAGGGGGCCTTTGAAGACGGCGACGGCTTTGAGGGCGAACGGGTTAGCGACTGATCATCCGAAACTTTTTTCCCGGGAACCTGGGATAAATAAAATAAAAAATCCTATCATGAAAAAACAAGTAAAACGATTTTCTCAGTACATTAAAGAGTCAATGCACACTCGGGAGCACGAGGTGAAAATAGACTTTGGCTACGGTACCTTAGAAGAGATGGCTGCAGGTTTTGCCGAGCTGGCATCGATAGCACCTAACTGTGAAGTGTCTTCGACCCGCGGAGTGAAGGGGGACTATATGGATATCGTCATAACCGGTCCGTCCGACGAGTGCAGAGCTGTCTCTGACTACTGGAACAGTCTACGCGGAGGCTCTGATATCTAAGCATCACGTAGCGACCTGCAATCCACCTCAGACATGGCAGATGAACTTCGAAGAAAGAGAATAATGAAAGACGAGGATCTGATGTTCTAGGGCGTAGAATATCGAGAGTCAAGAGGAGATCAACAGGGGGGCCAGGGGCCCCTTTTTTCGTCTCGGTCGCCCGGGGTCTCCTGCTCTAGGTGCACCCGTAAAAAATTTTCCCGGGCACCCGGATAAATAAAATAAAAATTCCAAATGCGACCCATACCCGGCTTCTTACAGTTTATAAATGAATCAATGAATCTATTAGATAGATTCAATGAAGAAGAAAATGAGACACTAGGACTCCTTATGCACGACAAAGAACATGTATTAGGAAAAATACACAAGAAAAATCGCATACTAAATAGCATATTCAATAAAGTAAAAGGCGAATACTATGAAGGATCCCTATGGAGAGGAGTATATGGAATAGAGAAAGATCTTTATGAAGAACTTTACCTATCAGGAGAGGCAGGGATAACTGCAAGATATCTCTCATTCAGCGAATCAAAAGAAACTGCAATAATATTCTCAACTCAAACAAATATTCTAATAGAACTAATAGATGGAAAAGGGCTTCTAAACTACCACCAATGGATTAGAGAAATAGCAGAAGAAGAACTCGAAATGGAGGGGGGAGACACAGAAGATCCCAATTATCAGGAACTAATAGAAACAGCAGATGAAGAGCTTGAACATATAATGAATATAGGAACCGGGGTTCGAGTAGTAGGAAAACGGGAAGAAGATGGTCTGACTGTCTATACCGTGAAACAGTTGGACTCTGCCCGGGCTCGTACCCGATCTGCACGCTCCTGAAATTTTTTGTCCCGGTCTCAGGGGTCTCCTGCTCTAGGTGCACCCGTAAAAAATTTTTCAGGGGCCTGGCTGGATAAATAAAAATAAAGAGATGTGCTACACAAGAGAACAGATAGAGGCCGCAGTTAAGGACAAGGGCTGGGTATGGTTCGAGGACAGGGCCAATCGAGGATGGGACGTCAACCTGGTTGGGGTCCGAAACACCGAGCCCGGGGTCTATCGCAAGGTGACTAATGTTTTTGATGACTGCCTCACGGTCTCGTTTAAGGACCCAGGCGGAGCCTGGCAGTTTTATTGTTGGGCGGCAACCTGCGATCCGGGCAAGAAGGGGGTACAGCAGTATCACAACCGCAAGGGGGTGGCTCGCCTGGTTCCCGGACAGTATCGGTCCACCTGGGCGATCGACCGACACCAGGGAAAATACGAGGCCCTGTGCCAGAGACTGAACCCAGTGACGGTCTGGAGAGACGGCAATCGGGACCTGGTGTTCGACGAGGCAGTGAAAGACACCGGCATGTTCGGCATCAACATTCACAAGGCCGGACAGGACTCCACCTGGGTAGAAAACTGGAGCGAAGGCTGCCAGGTGTTCAAGAGGGTCCGGGACTTTGATCTCTTTATGTCGATCTGTAAGAAGGCAGCCCGGATACACGGCAATCGATTCAGCTATAGCCTGCTGGAGTCGACCGACATCAAACCCTAGCAGTATGATATTAAACTACAGAGACTGGCAAAAGAGGACACAGATACTAGAGGCAGCCGAGGTCGAGCTCGAGCCCCGGGTCGAGGCAGACAACTGGGCAGAGAAGGCATCCGACGTACTGGGGTCCTATCCCGACTGGAAGGGGTGGACGGTCGATTTTCCTTCTCCTACCCCGGCTATAGAACTGAATCTGTTACCGCTGGCAAACGAGAGATTTCGTGAGAATCCCGGTGGCTGGTGCTGGTCGGGCGGCAAGTGTTATAAAAAGATACTGGTCTATCGAGCGGGCAGCCGACCGGCCTTCTTCTCCTACAACTGGAACTGGTATCCAGCCGAGGGTCGGGGTGAATTTTTAGCCGGGGAGCGTCTGGTCCAGCATATTGTGATTCAGGCCCCAGACGACGCTGATACCCTCACTCTGGAAGAGACCATGGACCTGGTGATTCGGGCTCTTCTAGAGGCCGGAGTGACTGATATCAGAGTGGCAGCCGCCGTACTAGGAGTCGCCGGCAAGGAGTCAGGACTGTCCCCGGTTTCAGAGTCGATACACACTAGTAAGAACATAAAAAAACTAAAGGAATGGTATCCACCGCTCAACAAATACTCAGACTCTCAGATCAGGGGCCTGCAGGGTGACCCGGATCGGTTCTATGAAATAGTATACGGCCCGAACACCTCAACCGGAAAGAGGCTCGGTAATATCTACCCTGGGGACGGGGAGAAGTATCGGGGCCGGGGTTATTGTCAGGTAACCGGCAGGTCGAATTATCAGCTGGTCGGATACGCTGAAAATCCTAAACTGTTACTGAAGCCCAAGCATGCGCTCATCGCCATGGTAAGATACTACGACAAGGTGAGCGGCATTCTAAAGAAGACCTATCCGAAAGAAGTGCCCCTAAGAAACATCGTTCGGGATTTTGTTTGGGCAACCGGAGGCTGGTCTCCAGGTGAAACTAGCGCCACAGCAGAGGGCAATTTTTTAAAGGCCTTGAACTGGATTAGTAAACACCTGGTACACAGTGACGGCAAGTCCGGTAATTTGACAAACCGTCTAGAGGTGCCAGGCTTTAAGCCCTTGGATCTCGTAGGTGGCACCATCTTTGGCTGATTTTTAGAACCCCCTACTGAATAAATAAAAATAAAAACCTGGGTCTTGAATAACTATCGATCATCCTGGAGAGGGGCACTATTGGAGTCCAGCCTGGCAGACGACTCTGATTTTTTAGAAAAGGTAAAAGGCTGGGAAGGTGAGGTGAGAGATCCTAAAACCCGACTCCATCAGTCATATGACGACTATGATGGCAAGAGAGTTGCCAGCCCGAGTGAAGTGGAAGGCACTCTTACTATCGGCTGGGGAACCACTAAAAAGGTCTGGCCGAATCTTAAACCCGGGTCCCGCATCTCAGACGGCAAGGCACTGGAATTCCTGAAGAAGGGGGTCCGAAAACGAGAACAGCAGGCCCGGGACTGGATGCCGCGGTTTGATAACTATCCTAAATATGTAAGAGAGGCCATTCTAAATGCCATGTATCGTGGAGACCTGGGTCCGAAGACTCGTGAATTGATTAATAGCGGCAAGTGGGCTCAAGTCTCTAAGGAGTATCTAAACCATCCCAACTATATTAATCCGGGCAGATATAAAGGCGTCAAGGCTCGCATGCAGAGCAATGCTGATGCATTTAATAGATACGCCAAGGAGGTGGTAAAAACAGTTAAAGGAACAGGGGGCAGCTATTATGCTGGTAAAGATCTATGGCCCCGTAAAGATAATGGATACGCGAACGTAAGATCCTCTCCCGAGGTAAATAACGGTTGGATTAATAATCTAATAGCAGAAGTTCAGTATCCAGACAAAATAGGAACCGTATTAAGTCAGACTCGAGGAGAAGACAGCAAGACCTGGATCGAGGTCAAACTGGAACCCGGCACGAGTTTCTGGTCTAGTACCGGTTGGGTACGGGCCGACGTGGTAAGCACCTCAAGTAAAGGCACCTAGTTACACTCATTCTGTTCATTGATCCACTCCCAAACCTGACCCTTCAGGTCGCTACTCACTCGATTATTCAGCTCCGTTAGTTTGCGATCCAGGTGATCTGAGTGCATCATTTGGGACTCTTCTAGTCTGTTCTCAGTCTCTCTTAATTTAGACTCGATCGCAGATATCTGATTTCTTAGGGTGTGCTCTACCATCGTAAGGTCTCGCTGGTGTCCTCTGGATTCTTTTTTAATACTGTCATGTAGTTCATCAGTTCTCATATTTAGAAGCCTGTCTGTCTCCTGTATGCCATCAGCAAGTCGGAGATTTGATTTCTCAAGCCTAATGATCCTGATCCAGGCTGCAATGAGGGACCCTAGCACCCCAAGAGAAACCACTGATAATACTCCCATAGTAAAAGAAAAAGTTTGCATATTTAAAAGATTTTATATTTCATACTAATAAAAAATGAATCGGTTCTTTGAAATAAATAATCTTGATGAAAATACAAGATTTTAAAGGTTGGAGACTGCTTCTAGAGCAGATAACGGACTCTGAGGAGGCACCGGGACCCGGTGAAACCTTAGAGCCACTAGACGCCCATCCGGAATCCCGGCCAGACATAGAGGATCTACAGCAGAAGGAGGAGACTCTAGAGCTGCAGATTTCGACTGATCCTTCAGATCGACAATCGGTCCTGGTTGAACCGGGAGAGGAGTCAGACCCGGTCGCCCAGGCTAGAATATTAAAATATGCCAGATCTCAAGTTGGAGTACCATATCGATGGGGAGGTCAGAGTCCAAAGGAGTCTAGTGATCCTCTGGTAAAGGGCAGCACTTCTCCTGGATTTGATTGTAGTGGCTTTATAAAGTGGACCCTTAAGGCCAGCGGAGGATTTAATCGAGCCGACGGTACCCTAGACACTGTGACCTATAATAATTTTCCCGGACATGCACCCGGTCAAAAGAAGATCACCCAGTCAGTCGAGCGTTCCGGATTACGGGCAGGGGACCTGGTTTTTTTCAAATCAGACCCTAACTTCAATGGGGCCGGTCATGTCGGCATGGTGACCTCAGTTGAGCCTACTGATTTTAGCATGATTCACGCGTCAAGTAGTAAAGGAATTCAGGAGGTCAGCGGAGTACAGGGTAAGGGCTGGTGGGGAAAGATCCTCGGATACGGCAGGTGGACTAATCCCAACCCCAAGTCGTGATCCTGGATAAATAATAAAAAAAGAGACTAGATGTGGATTAAAGACTATTCCAAATGGAGAACGATCAACGAAGAAAAGAGACCCGGGTACTATCTATTTCCTAAATTAAAGGACTCAATCTATCGAAAATTAAAAAATGGAGGCTGGGAGGTCAGAAGGCCAGGATCTACCTCATTTCAGGGTCTAGTCAAGGGCGATGTTGAATCTCGAGTGGATCGACTGGAGGTGGATTCCCGACCTGTTACCCTAAATCTTCTCTTTGTAGGTGACAGTAATACGGCATCTGCAGCTAGAGGAGAATTCTATGGCTGGTGGGTCGACAGACTACTGGATAATACACAGGACATAAATTCAACTGAGGATCGAGTTACAGTAGAAAAAGTTGCCAAAGGTGGAGAAGGAACCCAGTGGATGATCGACAATCTCACCACTCACCTTGCCTCTAAACCCAAGGGATTCTACGATATTATAACTATTCTAGGGGGCAGTAATGATATTTGGAACGGCACCAGTCCCAAGGACGCAGAATACGTAAAGACCAATATACAATCCCTAGTTAAACTAGCAGAAGATCACGGTGCCCGGGCAGTAGTGATCTCCCCTCCGAGCAAACTCTTTTATACTCCACGGGGATCCTCGACAGAAGAAGACAAGAAGCTGGACGAGCTTCAAAAGCTGGTAGACTGGGAAAAGGAGACCTATGCCGGCAGATTCATTAACTTTAACTGGATCACCAGTCCGGCTGGCGGGGCAACCGAAGCAGATTTTGAAGCCGATCGACGCCACTTGAAGCCCGAGCCTAAACATCGTGAGCTTGCTCAACTGTGGATTCAAAAAATATATTGGGGAGCCGGTCCTGCCTAGCCAAAAAAAAACAATTATCTCTAAAAAATCACCCGGATCGCTGATAAATAATAAAAAATAAATTTTAAAAAAGATGAAAAATCCTAAAATTTTACCATTCGGTCAATGGTTTAAGGTCTATGAATCGGCCGGCCGCAATTTTGAAAAGAGCCAGAGAATCCTGGAGTCTCGCATCTCGAGAGGACTCACCAGAATATATGAAGGTCTTGGAACAGATGTACAAAGTTCATTAGGTACATTACTTAGCGATGGAGCCAAGGCTGCCCTTGCAGGTGTCGATGCAGTTAAATCCAAGGCACCAGCTTATGATGCTAGTAAATCTTTCGGAATGGCGGACTATGAAGGTAGAGGAAAGACACCGAGCTACGAGTCCAGTGCTACGTCAATGGCAAACAACGTCGCAGAACAGATTAAAGGGTATAGATCCAACACCGCCACTTACGGTAAAATGAGTGTTATTACATCTACAACAAAAGAGTTTACACTTGACTATGTAGCTGATGGTAAAATGAAGGTTTCATGTGATGCTGTTATGGGACCAGTGAACGATAAAGCAGTCTCTATATATGAAATTTTTAACACAATTAACGCACGTAATCTAGACAATTTTCTTAATCTTATATATGAAGACATGGAGGCAGGCGAAATGAATAAGTGGAGCGAAAAGGCCGACAAACTAACATCCTATATGTCTTGGAATGACGATACGTTATACGTATCAGGAATAGAGGGTAATAGAATAACTTTTTCTAGCAATAGTACTCTTTCCCGAAGCTCAGATTCACCATCTTGGACGGGTGAAACTGTAACAGGAGTTTCTCCAGAAAAATGGGCAAGCGATCCAGCTAACAGTATCTTCAAGAGTCAGGGATTATTGTATACAGTCAAATCAGTTGAAGCTGGAGCTGGGGCATCAATTGCAATCGCTGATTTTATTAAGAAAGTAAGCGTAAAAACCAGTACAGATCAGGTACAACACGAGGGCAAGCTTGAAAACGCTAACGAATTATTCGTAGTAGGTCAGACTACTTATAAGGATCCAGCGGAAGGACCAAATAAATTGAAGGCTGCAATCCAGACTCTTTTTAACGAATTCAGTAGCATTGAGTCGGTTACTGTTCTAGGTGGAGCCTCGAACGAAGGACCTGAGAAACTTAATAAACAATTAGTTGATGGACGGGCCAAGGTGATCGCTGATTTAATCAAGGCAACCTGGCCAGAGCTAGCTGCTGGCACCACAGCAGTACAGGGAGACTACACCAAGATTCAACCCAAAGATCAGCCAAAAAGTGCTGACTATCGAACAGCTTATCTATTTATCAAAGGAACCAAGACCAGCACCACAACAACTGAATTACCTGGGGCAGATTTGGCAATGAGTGAGATGAAGATGGATAAAGTTACCGTTGTTGAGCATCTTCTTACTTGTACTGTTGATAAATCAAAGAACACTGATTTCCAGAATAGTAAAGGATGGAAAAAAGTTAAATCTCAAATATCAAAGGAGGGATAATATACTATAAAAAATAATATAACAAAAAAGGGAAGCTATTGCTTCCCTTTTTTGTTTAAATATTGTCATTACCTCATTGCGTATACGAAATATGTAGTTCCATCGACCTCTAAGGTTTTACAATAGAAAGAGGATGGGACTCCTTCTCCAGACTGCCTCCAGTAGTCTAGTACTCCGTTCTTGATTCGATCGATATTTAAATCGATATAGGACAAGACGTTTGTGAAGTCTAACTCCTCTTGAGTTTGAATCTGACTAAAGAGATGAACCTTGCCTTCTCCGATCTTACCTTCAGTTGATTTTCCTTGAATCTTTAGATCTAACCAGATTTCAGTCTCCTGTTTAAGGCTGATATCAAATTTAATTTTAGGATTTAAGGAGTCCTTTAATCTCTTCTCCACTTGATCCTGAATATCTCTAGAGCTTAATCCGTATTTAATTTTAGCTTGAGCTGATACAAAAAATGCTCCGAAGAAGAAAGATAACGTTAAGAACGTTTTTACTGCCATTGTTTTCATGATTCTTAAATTTATTAAGTTTATAATCAAATTATACCATAATTTTTAAGAATTATAAGTTATTGCCAGATTTTTATTGTAAATTGAGTCCTGCCGTTCTCCCTGCACCATCTTATGCTTGAAGTATCTATCTTGCCAGCTTCAAATAGTTTTAGTCTGAGTCGACTGTCTAGTTTACCGAACAGCTCAATTTTTACCCTACTTGGACCTGCCTGATGAATTGAAAACTTTCTTTGATGAGTCTCTAAGACCCTCGATATCACTTCATTCACTTTTAAAAATTAATTCAAGTAGTGACAGGGTGCCTGCTAAAAATAAAGACAGGGGTCCAACGACTAAAAGGCACAGAAGAGCGTTTAAAGTTTTCATAGGCCATTTATTAATATTTATTCATCTTTTTTATAATTTTAACTGAAGGACTCTGACTATTGTCTCAATCCTCTAGAATAAATAAATAAAAAAGATAAGAATATGAAATCTAACGTTTCATCCTATGATAGCTGGTGGAAGAGAGTATATGAATCTGAAGTGGATCACTCCACCCCTTTTGGCTCAGAAGGTGGATTTAAAATGGGAATCATAATTGCTCAAAATTCCAAATTTAAGGCGGGTTCGTTTGTTGGAGCTGAGAGATACTGGTCGTCCAGAGGAGAGACCCGAGTAACCAGGGGAACTGAAAATTATGATTATCATATCTTCTACTCTCCGGATGAATTTGACGGCTGGGAACAACTGCCTGAGTTTTCTGAATACGATACTAGGGGAATGAGATACTTGTGGAGTGAACTCTCTTATGGTAAACCGGTCGTGATTCTTACTCAGGGTTCTGGCAGAATGCATCATCATAAATCTGCTGAGTATATTGCATTTGAGAGTCTCTATCGGGAGCTCACTCAGATTCCAGAATATATTGAGATCCTAAGATTTCAAAAATCTGGAAAATCCGGTAGCATACCTTCAGTCGTTCTAGACACCCTTAAAGCAAAATTAAAAGAGATTGATTATGAACAGAGATCTAAAGACATTTTTGACCAATCGTCAGAGGATCCTGATTTCATCAAGGGCATGGTTAAGATCAGTCACCTGATGGGACTATAGTTCTTCTAATATCTCTTCTTTAAGTTGACTTCTATTACTTATTCTGGAGAGCTTATTAATAATCTTTATCTCCCAGTGACGAATAGTCTCGGGGCTGACTTCCATTCTGGCTGCAATTGACTGCCTGGATTCAGGAACAGCTTTGCCGATTCCAAATCTACATAGTATCACCTCCCTCTCTCGACTGGTTAATTGTGACAATAGCAGGCTAAGTAGTTTATTTGTACTCCAATTATTAATCAGAGAATCAGTGCCATCGAGGTCTCCGTCTAGATAATTGATCGGACCAAATTCAGTTTCAGGATCGTCGGGATTGCCTTCTAAGGAGAGAGGCTTGGCCGTTATTCCAGAAAAAAGATCAATTAGATTACTACTACTATTTTCTAGATCCTTTACGTCCTTCATAGAAGGAGAAGTATTAACAAACACTTCAACTATCTCTTCTGGAGTTGGCTGCCTCTCAAGCTCATTTGACAGGCGGGATTCTATCTCCTTCATTTGATGCAGAGCAGTCGACTTGTTTTGAGGAATTCTGATGGTTCTAGAGCTGTCCGTCATATACTTCATCATATTCTTTCTGATGTGCCATACTGCATAGGAGATAAATTTAAAACCGGTGGTCGGATCGAAAGATTCTGCGGCTTCGACCAGTCCTATGTTGCCTTCGTTAATTAGATCACTCAATTTAGAAACGTCGCCTGAACTGTATCCTTTTGCGACACTAATTACGAATCTAAGATTTGCCCTAACTAGATGAGAAAGGGCCTCCTTGTCTCCTTGACGAACACGGGTAGCTATTTTAAATTCCTCATCAGGTGACAACATTTCTATTTTAGATACTTCTTCCATGTATCTATTCAGATTTTCATTCCTTGCGGTGTATTTTTCTGAAATTTTAAATTGCCTCATTCGCGTAATTAAATTTTGTTTGAAAATAATTTTACCATAAAGAGATAAATAAATTAAAATAAATCTTTTTTGTGTCATATATTAGATCATATAAAGGTTGGAAAATTTTAAATGAGGCAGCGGACGCGGCAGTTAATAGAACCCCAACTAAAACATACAGTGATGTTAACTCTGGGATTCTAGACTTGCACCCTGATTCTTTTGATGTTCTAAGCCAGTCTAAAATGATACCTAGAGATGATCTATTTAAATCTTCATCCAAAAGGTATTGTAAAGAGTACACTAGTTTTACTAACAATAATCTAAGAGAATTTATTACTAAATTATTAAACGGTGAATCAGTAGACCGGACTTCAGCTTATCAGAAATTCAGCAATGGGGCCTGGAAGATCCCGACTCTCTCTGAAGGAGGGGCTGAAATGTATATCTTTAGCTGGATACCGACTGATTCCACCTTTGAATCGTTCAAGATAAAAATTGCAAATTCTGGTAAATTTGGAGGCAAGGTGGCATGGACCTTTGAAGATAATATGTGGTATCCGGTGAAATCAGGGGAATCTAAAGGAGTTCTTAATGGATTTGGTAACGCTGATCGTCGAACAGTGAGTCATAATTTTAAACCCGGAGACATTGTCTATGTTAAGATGAACCCTAATTCAATGAAGAGTGTAACCGCAGACAGTAAGGCGCACCTAGAATGGTATTCAGGTTTACAGTACATCACTAAATCTGAGAGAAACGAGGCTGAATACAGCTCTGATTTTTCTAAATGGAAGGACTCAGTTGCGATCGATCGGCAACGTGGACCTAATACTCCAGCAGTTCCTGGATATATTGTTCTACTTGAGAGAGAAGACGCTGGGGCTGTTTCTTCCTCTGATATCGATAACTCAGGTGGAGATAGAGGAGAGGAATATATTGGAATGGTGGTTTAAGAATTATCAGAATTGCCAGGTTCTGAATTAGTTGGTTGCTTAATTTCTCTAATCACGTCGATAAATTTACCTCCAAAAACATACCCAGCAAAGAGTACCATCGCGTATTGTAGACCATCTACGATTATTTTAAAATTATTCATATCTATCTGGGCAGTTTTAGATCGTAAACCGGTGCAGGTGAGAATTCCAAGGGTAGCATAGTATGCAACAATAGAAATAAAGAGATAAATTCTTCCTTGAGAATAGAATCCTTTTTCCATCAGCATGTCTTTAATTATTTTAAACTTTATTTTTTTCATCTCTTTTATTTTTATTTATTAAACTAAGAAGGGGCCCTTATCGAGGCCCCCTTCTTTTTTTGCTGGAGAGAAATGGATTATAATTCTTCTGATTCCTTGATTTTATTCTTAGCTTCTCGATATGCAATCATGCTGCATAGTTGATAATATAAGTAGTTTATTCCTTCCCATCGATTAACACCTGACCCTGAGAGATGATTTTCCCATATCTTCTCCAGAATCTCGACTCCCGCTGGCTCATTTTCCCTTTTAATTAAATAGTGCCCCCATGCAAAGACTGCCCGGTATTGGTCTTTCTCTGAAATTTTAGCCAGTTCTGATTCAATAGACTCATCGGGCTTTTCTATATAAATTTTAACATGTTTATCTTCAAAACTATTCTGATTCATCTCTATTTTTTTAGACCCTGAGATCGGTTGTTTATTTATTAAAAAATACTCTAAAAACATAAAATATTAAGTATAAATAATAAAAATAAGATTAATTTAATGCCAGTTATCAAAGGTTTTGGGGCATGGTCTTCTCAGATATATGAATCTAAATTACATAGAGATTTTTGGTACATATCAGAGGCCAGTTTAACTGATCAAGCGGGCCTAGGTTCATCTAAATCAGGCGGAGTCGATCCCAATCGGGCTCATCCTAATTTAGGCTGGGATCCTGAAGTAATATCAAGAGTTGAAGCAATGGCGGATTCAACGGTTTTAAAGAAAGCAGAAGATATTATAAGTCTATGTAGAATTAAGATCTTTGAAAGACTAGAGTGGTTTAAGCCGTACTGGGACATAATGCCACCGCAGCCTCATTTTTTAGCCGGAAGTCGACTGAGTGATAAGATTGGAACAATGGATACTAGCGGAAGCGCAATCAGATATTGTCCTAGGTTCGTTTTATATACTTTTGAATTTGCTAAAAAACACATGAAGGGGGCCAAGACTACTGGATCACCATGGCAATTAATGAAAAACGGAGAGAAATGGTTTAATGATTATACTACATTTGTCTTGATCCATGAGATAATGCATAATAGTTTAAAACATTTTCTTAGAACCAGACAGCAGAATGTTGTCTCTCAATATGTTTCACCTGCTGAAATCCATAGTCTATGGAATCTTGCACAAGATTATGAGATCAATAGAATTATAAAATCAATGCTCGGAGACATGGTAGAAATGTTTCCCGGAGGAGTAGATCATGAGGAGGGAGGATTTAAGGCCCCAAGTGGAGAAGAAGATTTTTTTGGACAGGCTTCAAGTGAGAGAATATTTTATAGACTATTAAGAAACGTTGAAGCTGCCAGGTCTAAAAAAGAAGAACCAGAGGATTCTACTGAAAACGATTCTGAATCTCCAGGTGAATTTCCAATTCAAGAAGGTGATATAGTAGAATTGAAATCGAGACCAGGAGAATATGGAGAAGTAATAAGCGTATCTGGAGATCCTTCAAACCCAGAAGACGCCGACGTTG
>JACCDP010423493.1_pt1 | contig 13449 bp, 18 predicted proteins | sample 7445841 | NCBI WGS metagenome assembly JACCDP01 (sample SAMN15323441, study PRJNA562643) | freshwater metagenome | isolation source: river surface water | place: USA:Blue River Watershed | collected 2017-08-17
AGATCAGATCTATTTTCGTCATCGATGATGCTTGCGTGAATGAAGAGATTTTGACGGTCAACGACCCCAAATTTGGACCAAATCACCGAAAAGTTGCATTATGCAACTTTTGATTCAATTACACAGTTTATTACACAAAATCGTTTTTTTACTATAAGTCATTGATTTTAATAATATTTTAAGGCGCCTGTGTAGCTGTTAATCAGAAGAATTGGTACCAATTAAGCCGTAAGATTTATTTAAACAGCGATAGCTCAAATTAGATTTCTAGAAATGGGTTTTGTTTTGCTTGAACAACCAAGCAATAAAAACTAAAAGGCTCAGTACACGCGACTGAACCTATAAGACATCCTAATACTGCATCAAAATTAATTTAGAAGTTTGTCTAATCAAAGCAATGATTTATGATTTAGATCTCTCTTATCTTGTGGTCCTAAACTATCAACAGATCACATTACACGATCACACACCCACAGGTTTGGAGAGTAGCTGAAGTTCGTTTATCTAAAGGCAGTAGTTCGTTTTAAGTAGGTAGCGCTTTAAGTACTTTCGCTTTTATAATAAAGTGATATTTGAATTGGGATCTACATGAAGCCATCCACCGCCCTGCAGAGTAAACGTGCCGCCATCAGGTCTGTGGTGGAGCGCCATAACGCATTAAATGCCCGAGTATTTGGCTCAGTGGCACACGGCGATGATCACGAAGGAAGTGATCTCGACTTATTGATTGATCCAACTTCCAAAACATCACTGATGGATGTAGCAAAAATTCAAGTCGAACTCGAAGCTATTCTGGGAGTAAAAGTGGATGTTTTGACCCCTAACGCACTACCTGACAGCTTTAGGGCTATTGTCTTGGCAGAGGCAGTTCCAGTATGAATAAGCTCATGCGCATACCTGACTACTTGGAGCATATACTTTCCGCTATTAAACGTATTGAACGCCATGTGACTGACGTGGATGAATTTGGCTTTTTACAGAGCGAATTATTGCAAGATGCAGTAGTTAGAAACATAGAAGTGATTGGTGAGGCAGCTAATAACATTCAACGAGTAGATCCAAGTTTTGCGACTTCGCATGCAGAAGTCCCTTGGCAAGTCATGTACGCAATGCGAAATCGACTATCTCATGGCTACGACAAGATTGATTTTGAAATGGTTTGGAAAACAGTATGTAATGACTTACCTGCACTTTACCAGTTGGTCAAGGCAGCAAAAAATACATACAAAAATTAATCGGCGCAGACTTTGAGTTGAGCTGATCGGGTACTTGTTAATAGCGCAGGTGCAAAAGGCATATCCGCAACCCAAATTTGGCTCCAACCACCGAAAAGTTGCATTATGCAACTTTTGATTCAATTACACAGTTTATTACACAAAATCGTTTTTTTACTATAAGTCATTGATTTTAATGATTTTTTAAGGCGCCTGTGTAGCTGTTAATCAGAAGAATTACTAGCAATTAGGCAATAAGATTTAATATCTCGAAAACCACAAATACGCTACTGAATCTATCAGTTAGACCTAATCTTGCGACACAATTAATCCAGTGGCAAACCGTATTAATGCAATGTTTAATGATATAGGACTCTCTTATCTTGTGGCTCTAAACTGGCAGCAGATCAGCTAGATATCTAGCGGTATTCATCAAGGTTGAAAACAGACTCGCCAATTGGTATTCCTATTGAATCAAAGAAATCAGCATCTATTTCGAACTGAACTCCCTCAAAGTATTCTATGAGTTCAACTGGGTTATATACGCCATAGAGAACCTTCTGCCGACCATAACCTTCTGCCGTGCAATAGAGCTCCCACTCGTGTCCACCACCAACCCTCTTGATCCAGTACTTCGTATTCCATGAGTTGCCTGGCATACCGCTATAGGAATGTGTACCAAGATAATAGAGTTTTTTTCTTGGACGCCTTATACGCTCTAAATGAGCAGGCATTCTTCGGTACTTTGAAAGTTCAAGGATAACTGCAGACATAAAAAAACCTCCAGGGTGAAAAGCCATGGAGGGTGACGCTAGAAGTTGCTTAATCAGCCACATCTTCCTTGCGGAATAACCACCTTGCTCAAACTGCAGGTTGGCGGGGCGTCAGCCCTCTCTTGATGAATTGGAATTAACTTTACCTTAAAATTTTTCGCCTGGCAATTTAGCTAATGATTCAATCAAAACATGCTTTTATCATTGATTATGATTCGCCTAAAAATACATAATTAGATTGATCTGACTTTTTTTGTGTCACTTTATTAGAAAAAAATTTTTCGTAAATCTAACTTGGAAAAGAGTAAGTTCTATATTCAGAGTTCAACGTCTTAAACCATAACAAATAATCATCCCGCTAAACTAAATCGAAGTAACACGACAAAGTACCATTATTCATTCAGAATCATGCCTAATAAATTTAATGATTAATGATATAAAATTTAACTAATTTATTTAAATTTGAAATAATCTTTTCCTTCGGTGGGGACATCCTACTTAATGCTTTTTTCTAATAAGTCTATGCAACACTCGAAAATAGTCAAAAAACGTGTTCTTTATAAACAAACTAACCTAAGACTAAGGGGAAGAAATGCAAACCATCAAGACCTTTTTAGAAAGATCACCAAGATCTCTACATACTGTTCAAAATAATCAGACTGTCTGGGAAGCACTTGATATCATGGCGACAAATAATATCGGCGCCTTACCAGTTCTTTCTGGTGAGAGTATGGTCGGTATTTTCTCCGAGCGAGATTATGCAAGACGAGTGGAATTAAAGGGCAAACAAACTCGCGAGACCTTGATACAAGATGTTATGACTGCAGAATTCATTACCGTCAGTCCGGAACAGAAAATGGATGAGTGCATGCAGATTATGACGGATATGCGCATCCGTCATTTGCCAGTTATGAATGACAACAAAATTATTGGTATGGTCTCTATCGGTGATGTACTGTTTGTGATGATTGCAGAGCAAAAGCATTTGATTGAACAGTTACATAGTTATATTTCAGGCTAAGTTAATTTCTTTTTATGAAGTGACAAAAAATTAAGCAAGCGTTGGAAAGTAACCATTTTGAAAAGTGCATGACGCAACGATCCACAGAGATTCGAACGATGTAAGGAAAACCAACGATGCCAAACCTCAGAGCAAATTTGTCCAAGCAAATACCCTTTTCTGGCACCTACAAACAAATGATCAAAAAAACCGTTGAGCTAGGTATAGCGATGATGCTAACTTTGCTGGCACTAAACACGACGGCGCTCGCTGTCGACAAACAGATCGTCATCAAGTTCAGTCATGTGGCCGCGATGGACACGCCTAAGAGCAAATCTATTGAGCATTTCAAACAACTTGTCGAGAGCAAGACCGCTGGCAAAGTGCGTGTAGATGTCTATCCAAACAGTACGCTTTACAAAGACAAGGAAGAGCTCGAGGCGTTGCAAATGGGTGCGGTTCAGATGCTGGCGCCGACGCTGTCCAAATTTGGTCCTCTGGGCATACGCGAATTCGAAGTTTTTGATCTACCTTTTTTGTTTGACGATCGGGCGGCGCTGCGGCGTGTGGTTGAAGGGCCGATCGGGCAGCGGCTTTTCAACATTTTAGAAACCAAAGGTATCCGAGGTCTCGCTTATTGGGATAATGGTTTTAAGATGATGTCGGCCAATCGGCCGATTCGCGTACCAGCCGACATGCGCGGTCTGAAAGTACGCATACAAGGATCTAAAGTCATTGACGAACAAATGCGCACGCTCGGTGCCAATCCTCAAGTGATGTCCTTTTCCGAGATGACGCAGGCCTTACAATCTGGCGTGGTGGACGGTGCTGAAAATCCACCGCTGAATTTTTATTCACAGAAGGTTTACGAGGTGCAGAAGCATCTCGCGGTGACAGAGCACGGTTATCTTGGCTTTGCCGTGATTGTGAATAAGCGATTCTGGGATGGCTTGCCCCCAGAAATTCGCTCTGGATTGGAAGCAGCACTCGTCGAAGCAACCCGAATGAACAACACGCTCACCGAGCGCGAAAGTGCCGAGGCGATGCAGGCCATCGCCAAGACTGGTAAAACGTCGATTTATAAGCCAACGTCACAGGAATTAGCTCAGTGGCGACAGGCACTTCTCCCCGTGCATAAAAAAATGGAAGATCGTATAGGTAAAGACTTGCTTGCATCAGTCTATAAGACTCTCGGCAAAGCACCAGATCAGCGATAGCCTTCGAATTAGCGATATACAACTAGCCAGTACTCAGAAACACTCATCACAATAATCACATCACATTAGTCACACGAGGAGATAAATCCATGGATCTTGGAATCAGCGGTAAAAATGCATTGGTATGCGGCGCCAGCAAAGGACTAGGACGTGCTTGCGCAGAGGCGTTGGCGAAAGAGGGTGTGAACGTCACGTTGGTGGCACGCAATGCAGCCACCTTGGAAGCGACCGCAAATGAGTTGCGACAACTCGCAGGCGGTCAGGTAAAAATCACCATCGTGGCCGCCGATATCACCACGCCTGAAGGACGCAAGCAAGCACTCGCGGCTTGCCCGCAGCCCGACATTCTGGTCACCAATGCTGGTGGTCCACCGACTGGTGATTTTCGCAATTGGGAGCGCGAGCAATGGATCGCAGCAGTCGATGCGAATATGCTTACTCCCATCGAGCTCATACGGTCTACGGTCGATGGAATGATGGAACGCGGTTTTGGTCGCATCATCAATATCACTTCTAGTGCGGTAAAAGCACCTATCGATATTCTAGGTCTCTCGAATGGCGCGCGAACAGGACTGACAGGTTTCATCGCTGGCTTCTCGCGTACCACGGTGCATAAGAATGTCACAATCAACAATCTACTACCCGGCCCGTTTGAAACAGATCGCCTGTGGGCCACCTTCGAGGGAGCAGCCAAATCCACCGGCAAGGATCTTGATTCACTAGTGTCAGCTCGGCGTGATTCCAATCCAGCTAAGCGCTTCGGTAAACCGGCGGAGTTCGGCGCTTTCTGTGCTTTTCTGTGCAGTACACATGCCAGCTACATGACCGGGCAGAACATTCTGCTTGATGGCGGGGCTTATCCAGGTACATTCTGAGCGAGCAGGTAAATTCATTTTTCTAGAAAATGAAATGCTTCAATATGCATTAATAAGAAATTTTGAAGTGATCGGGGAAGCCAGTAAGAACATTGCTATACTGCTTCACGATTAATTCAAGAGCTTGTCTAATCAAAGCAATAATTAATGATGCATGACTCTCTTTTCTTATGGCCCTAACTAGTAGCAGATAAGTCATCCCACATTGAAGTTAATAATTAAGAACAACGTATAAAATCATGATTCCATTGTAACGATTGGCTTACTCGTTATTATCAGTTCATCCAAGAGTGCTAACGCATCCTTAGATGAAGCTGAATAGGGGTCAAATTCAGGATGTGCCATCTGAACCATGGGATCATCTTTAGACAAATGTACAAGCGCCATAGACCAGTGGCTAAATTGTCTTTCTTTAATTTCGTCCATTGACAATAATTCAACATTCTTGTGCTGTCGACTAGCCATAATTCGAGAGTAAAGAATATTTACTTGATGTCTTTCTCCTTCCAATACTTGCATCCATAGGCCTGAGCCTTGACATAAAACACCGGTGATATTTTCTTTTTTGTTGTAGATATTAGATTTTTCTAGTATTGAAGCTGTGACGGTAGTAGTAACTGGGCCTACTGGCTGGCTAACATACAACAGACGTACAAGCATGTTTGGCTCCTATTTAAAAATTTACAATGCGTGATCTGATTTGATTTTTAGTATCAATTTATTTCATAGATATGTTGTTAATCTATCTTTAACTGGAGTGTGTACTATGTTGAAACTCATAGTAGCCCATCAATTTATTCAATATCAAACTCTAGTAGGTCAATGATTTTTGAGTGAATACTCTCTACTTCATTGACCCTAAAATCACAATAGATCAACAAAAAGTCTATGAGCGAATTGATTAATTAAACTTGTAATATAGAGTAATTGTTAAAATATTTTTGAAATTCAATCTTGAATATTAAAACTACTCAAATTACAGTCATTTGACCCTACTACGCTATGGGTTTGTTTGATTGTTCAGTCTTTAGTTAACAATGATTCAGCTGTGCCAACTGCATGTTTCGCATTGATACAGATATCACCCGCACCAAATTCACTTGCGCGCAATTCTTTTAATGCAAAAATAGGCCCGCCTAACAAAATAGTTATGTTTTTATTGAGAGATGAAAGTTTTAATTGATATATTAAATCAGATAGATTTGTAAGCTGTTGCTCAATACTAATAGACAATCCAATCACATCAAACCATCTATTACTGACAGTCTGAACTAGTTCATTAGCAGTAGATGAAAGTGCGACCTCAACCTGCCAGTCTGCTTTTCTGAAAAACTCGGACACAATAGTAGTACCTAGCATATGCAAAGATCCTGGAGCAGAAGCTATCAACACTCGATTAATTTTATCCTTGAAAAATAGACTATCTTTTTGGGAAAACCTAATATCGTTGACAATAGAATGTAGTCTAATAAATCCTATACTCGCTTGAGAAAAATTAATGTGATCTTCATCCCACAAAGATCCTAAATGTCGAGCTGCAGGTGTAATTAGTTCTAAGAATATATCTTCTTTGTTCAAACCAATATCTAGAAAATATTCAATAAAGGCTTTTGAAATTTGTGGATCTTGTGAAATACATAGATCTACAAATATATTAATATCTTTTTGATTAAGTATTATTCTTGAGGAATAGATCAAACTCGAATGACTTGTACTAAATCGTTCAGCCTTTAGTAAAGAGGGAATAATCTGTGATTTGATGATTGATGCAATTGAGAGTTTGTAATCGGAATCTATACATCTATGAGTTTTAGAAAAAATTCCACTCAAAGGCCTTGAACTTTTTGAATAATTATATGCTCGTTGATTTTCTAAATTCACTAGGTAACTCCTTTATATTAAAAAGTTAAGTTATTCTTTTTATTTCTCAAGTGAAGAACTTATATTTGGGTGTAATAATCAATGGTTAAAAAAAATTATATTTACTTTGTCCGTGACAAAATAGATAGGACAAATGTTTATTTAGCTGTTACCGTGAATAATCATGAGTAAAAGCCAATTTTGTTATCCATCTGAAATCGAACTTGTAACTGGATTTGGGAAAGAACAATTAAGAAAGTGGCGCCAGAGATTTGGATTTCCTCCGAAGGAATCAAATCTTAATGGTGAGGCGGCCTACTCACTTACTACTGTCAATCAGCTTCTCTTAATAAAAAGATTGTTAGAAGCTGGCTTTCGACCTGCACAAATTGTAGGCAAGTCAATATTGGAACTAGAAAAGCTAAAGATAGGAATTGGCCTCAATATTCAGGCTGCAATACCAGATGAATCAACTATTAAATTTATTGATTACATCAAGCTTGCTAATTTGAAAGGATTTGTAGATTTTTTAGCAGAGAAGCGATGCGAGCAAACAATGTTCGATTTTGTTCAAAGTACGATCACTCCACTGATGATCAGTATTGGAGATGCTTGGACTCGTGATGAAATCGACATTCATCACGAACATCTTTGCACTGCATATGTCGAACGCTATTTGCAGTCAGAGATTCTTAATTTTCTACCAAGGCAAGGTTTGCCAGTTATTTTATTCTCTCTTCCTCCGGGAGAGCATCATTTGCTTGGCTTGTTGATGGCTGAGGCAGTGCTTGCTGAGCAGGGGGCTATCACTATCAACATCGGATCTGATATACCGTTGAATAATCTAAAATTGGCTACTGTTTCATGTAAGGCTGATGTAGTCGCCCTTTCATTTAGTTTTGCTTACCCAGCTCGAGATGTTTTGCCTACTCTATTGCATCTTCGCCGATTGCTTGCGCCGCATATTCAAATATGGGCAGGAGGTGCGGGTATTTCTGCTGTTAGAAATAAACCTAAAGGTGTGAAAATTATCTACAATCTCAATGATGCAGTTACTGCTCTGAGTGACATTTCTTTTACTAAGTGATTTGCAAAGCTAGCTTACCTGATCTTACTTAATTTTTAGTACTCCTTTTAAAAACAGATTAACAAAATTTCTTTCTGAGCTTGTGTTCCTTAAATGTTAGTAGTTCAGTAGACTTAATTTAATTATTTTTATAATTCTTTAAACTTCGACTTTTTGCGTTATGTCTTCCAGAGGCACTACCAAGTTTTCCCGTAGAAACTTTGGACATTATGTCCGATATTTCTATTTTGACAACACTATTTCAATTGCACAGTTTATTACACAAAACGATTTTTTTTATATAAACCATTGAATATATTGAAGTTTTGAGCCGCCTGGATTTCTGTTAATCCGCAGGTCCCTGGTTCGAGTCCAGGTCGGGGAGCCAAATAATTAATATTAGAATCAATCATTTAGCCCAGCCCGCAAGGTTGGGCTTTTTGCTTTCTGAGGCACATGTAGCCATCATGTCGCAGCCTTGTCAGGGATCTGCTTGATTTTATTTACCTTAAATGACCTCAACTTTTACCTCAATCAGAAAAACTTCCGCTCTAAATTAATCGACGATTACTTTCTCGCGACTTGTGATCATCTATTTTGCTTTTACATAGCGGGACGCATCTTTGTAGAAGGCGCAATTGAAGGATTGTTTTTGAATTTCATCTCCACCTCCCAAATATCTAAAGCCTCTTGCATACGAAGCCAACTTTCAGGTGATCCACCCACTGCACGTGAAATACGAACAGCCATCTCTGCTGTAACTGACTTCTCTTCATGAAGTAGCTGAGATACTGTTTGTCTACTCACCATAAGGCGTGTAGCAAGTTCACCTTGTGTCCATCCAAGGTCCGGTAATACATCTTCTCTTAACACCGCACCGGGATGCGTTGGTTTGCGATTCGGATCTCGTAATGTCTTCATCAGTGATAATCCTCTAAATTAACGTTCACGGCATCTTGGCCGTCGAACTCAAAAGTAATGCGCCAGTTACCAGTTACAGATACCGCGTAAGCCCCCTTACGATCACCCTTCAAGGGGTGAAACTTATAGCCTGGCAAATCCATGTCTTCTGGCTCTTTGGCAGCATCAAGCCTGTCCAAGATCCGCTCTATCTTCGCTGCGTACTGAGCAGGAATGCCCTTATAGTTGCTCTTGGTGAAGAACAACTCTAAACCCTTGTGCTTGAATGTGGAGATCATTGACTTAAATTGTAAAGTAATTATTTACTTTGTCAATCAAATGATTACAGCCGATGGAATAGCCGGTTTACACGGCCGCTGGTCAGCCGTATGCTAAGTAAAACCTCATTAACACTGGCAATAAAGCTGCGTAGGCAAGGAAACGGATTGGATCTGGATGGTTGCATGTCTCAACTTATACTATTTTCTTGTTTCTTGAAGTACTGCCCTTCACATCTAAGGCCAACCAAGCACACACGCTTAAAACTTTTTAAACACTTGTTGATCGATTGTTCAACTTCTGATCCGCTTCAGATCAGTTTATAAAATTACATCTGAAATCTGATCAAAGCATTGTTTAATGACGCAGATCGATCTTACCTTGTGTTCCTAAACTAATAGCAAATCAAGCTTGACTTGACGATGCGTTAGATACACCTTACTGCCTCTACTCCAGCTAACTCATGATCAAGTCACTCAAGATTCCTAGCAAAACGAAAGCCGCTAGCGCTAAAACGGTAAAACGGTAAAACGTTGGAGGGCTTCCATCTCTGACAGTGGTTCTTAAATTCTCATGATTGGCTTGCCTTTTCAAGATTCAGATCTTGCGAATGATTTAAGTTACCAGCACTTCCCTTCTCGCTCATGTCATTGCATGAATCGGTTCCCAACTGGTTTTGCAATAATGCTTTATTATTTTAATAAATGTATTAACCAACTCGAGGTTACTCTTTGTTTGAAATCGTTACCCGTATATCTGCTTTGTTAACTTCCTCCTTACTTTTTGGAGGTATGTTGTTATTTTCAGCTAGTTTTGCTGCTTTTTTATTTAAATCGTTACCGCCAGTAGAGGCAAGGGCATTAATACGCAAAGCCTTCCCTTCTTTTTATATTTTCGTGATCATCACATCACTCATAGCAGCTTTATTAGCCCTAACGAGCAGCTTATTTAGTGCCAGTATCTTAATACTTGTATCTTTATCTACCATACCTACCAGGCAAAGCATAATGCCTGCAATTAATGCTGCCTCAGACGCAAATTTAAAGCATCGCTTTTCAGTGCTACATGGTCTTTCGGTTGTCATTACCTTAATTCACATTATCGCAGTTGCATTTGTTATTGTTGATTTAGCAGTTAAATAAACGCGCTTATTTTTCAGATCTATTCATGTAATGACTGGGCGCATCAAGAAAAAATATATTCTAGCTGAGCTTAATAATTTACCAGATCGTCAATCTGAAGTATTTATTTGCCCACTTTGCGATAGAGCCATTCCACAATCTCAGCGCGATGAGCATCATCTTATTCCTAAGTCCCATAAGGGTCGAGAAACGGTGATATTGCATCGCATTTGCCATCGACAAATACATGCTCTTTTTACAGAAACAGAGTTAGCACGCCAATACAACACCGTAGAGAAATTAAAAGTACAAGGTGACTTAGTAGATTTTATAAAGTGGGTTCGTTTAAAGCCCGATGATTTTTCTGAACGAGTCCGTAAGAGTAGAAGGCTAAAGTCATCATAGAACTCTTACAGCAACAAAGTAATATCAATATTTAATCTTGCTAGCTTATTTTTCATGTGTAGTCCTACTCAAAAAATTTACGAACATACTCTGCTAAAAACAAAAACGGTATCTTTGCCTCGCATCATTTTAACTTTTAGAAAAATTTTCAATTTTAATGAATAATCGAAATCAAAAGCTCTCTGTAGCAATCATTGGATCGGGTCTAGCAGGTCTTAGTTGCGCTACGCAATTGAAAGCAATAGGGCTGAAAGTTCAGATATTTGAAAAAAGTCGTGGACCTAGCGGTCGGGTGAGCACACGCAATGGTGATCATTGGTCTGCTGATCATGGCGCTCAGTATTTCACAGCAAGAGATCCGCTCTTTATTGAGGAGCTCAACACCTGGATTCAAGAAGGCATAGCAGCTATTTGGCACCCCCGTTTGAAAGTCTATGAGGATAGACAGTGGCGCGATAGTGCCTCGTCACAGAATCGCTATGTGGGTATCCCTGCAATGAGTAGTCTTGGCAAAAATTTAGCAAAAAACTTTAACGTGAACTATGGTCAAACCATTGATCAAATCGTCCGTAAGGATGGTAAGTGGATACTTTATAGCGCCGAAGATGGCAGTATTAATCAACAGTTTGATTGGCTGGTATTAGCAATTCCAGCGCCGCAAGCATTTATTCTTACTCATTCAATAGATCGATCAATTGAAGAAAAAAATAGGGTTGACATGCAAGGGTGCTGGACAGTGATGGCTTGTTTCAATGAAAGGCAGAATACTCTTTTTGATGCTGCTTTCATAAACGGAGAAATAATTAGCTGGATTTCTAGGAATAATTCAAAGCCAGGACGTGAGGGACTAGAGACCTGGACAATTCATGCTAATCCAGAATGGAGCCAACAGTGGATTGAAATAGATAAAGAAGAGGCTAGCAAACGTATTTTAGAGTGCGCTAAAAATCTAGGCTTTGATTGCCAGAATGCTCAAATTTTAATTCATCGATGGCGTTATGCGAGTGGCTCTATAACAGCGAATCCTGGGTTTATAGCTCATGAAGATACTCAATTAGGCTTATGCGGAGATTGGCTTCATGGCGGTAGAGTAGAAGGTGCTTGGTTAAGCGGCTATAAGTTAGCAAACCAAATTAGTATTGAACAACCTCATGTAATTAATAAGGGATAGAAATGTCTTTAGCATCTATTGAATTGCGCGATCTCCAACTCAAAACTCAAATTGGTACCTATGGACCCGGCGCGATTATTCCAAACCAACACCTTTTAGATTTAACACTTTGGATTGATGCAAAACTCGTTCTGATATCCCAAGACCTTATGAAGAATGTTTTTGATTACGACCCTCTAGTAATTGAAATAGTTAGACTAGCAGGCGATGGTCATTACGAAACACAGGAAAGGCTTATTACAAGAATTGTTGAGGCATGTGCAAAATATTCTGAGATAAAGGCTATGGATATTGGCCTTAGAAAATTACCTGTACACGCAGAATCAGGATCTCTTGGAGTGAGACTTTCAGTTGATTCTTTGACCATGAATAACTTTAGACAATCAAGCCCTTCAAAGCAACCATGAAGATAACATTGTTTATTTTTTTATATAAGACTAAGCCAAAGACTAATAAATAATATTAATCACATTAAAAGTCTGTTATCCGAATTTGAAGACTGAACTGATCGATCAGTCTAGTAATGAGTTTAAGTAGCAAATAGAATATATAGTTAATTTGTGATGCAGTACGAGTATTGGTGAGAAGATGATTATCAAATTAAAGGACTAAGTTTGCAATGAAACGACTACTCATTGTTGTACTGATGATGACCTGCTCAATATCTTGGGCAGAATGGGAGATCACGGGTAAAGAGCATGATCTTACTCACTATCATGATAAAGCTACCATACAAGTAAATGACATAACTGCAAAGATGTGGGTAATGTATGAATTCCCTGAAGTGCGAACTAATACGGATGGAGATAAATACAAATCAGCAAAATCACTCTTAGCATTTAATTGCAAGTATGAGACATTGACGATGACTTCAGTGATTCAGTATTCTGGCTCAATGGGCACTGGCAAAGTTGTTTTAGCTGACACATTTAATGAGAGTGAATGGATATGGGACCGAATTGTTCCAGATACGCTAGTTAAAACTGAATGGGATATCGCATGCGGTAAGAAGTAATCACGGCTTAGGTCATCCAAGTGAGCTTGCACACGCACTAGGAATAGTCGTAAGAGTGCGCGGTATGGCGCAAATTGCTGAAGAAACTGGTATTGGTCAAGAGGCACTTTATAAAGCTCTGCGTGCTGATTCTCAGCCGCGTTTCGATACCATTTCGCGTGTCTGTAAAGCCTTGGTTTAAAGTATTGTATGCTTAACTAAAACTTAATAAAAATAAAGAGAGGCACTATGTGGATTGAATTAGGAATATTTTTTCTGGTGCTGATGTTCGGCATCCACCAAATCAGGGACGTTCGCAAGGAACAGCGCAAGCGAGCAGAACAAGAGCACGCTGAAAAGAATGAATCAACATAAGTTTTGTAACTTCTAAAAATTAACTAATTGATCTATATTGATATTTATCTCTATTTTTTTAAGAGCGGAATTTTTTTCTCCATCCTAAAAAGAACTTCGCAATAAACGTCGAATTTATTTTTTAAAAAACTAAACCGCTATTACTCCTACGGTTTAACAAATCCTCGCACTTAAAATCTCATCATCGAGTTTCAATCCA
>JACCDP010109351.1_pt1 | contig 13447 bp, 7 predicted proteins | sample 7445841 | NCBI WGS metagenome assembly JACCDP01 (sample SAMN15323441, study PRJNA562643) | freshwater metagenome | isolation source: river surface water | place: USA:Blue River Watershed | collected 2017-08-17
AACCATCGAAAATAAATCCGGCGGCATCGGGACTTTCTTCCAAACGATGCCGAATCATCCCAATCACGACGTGATCGGGTACCAACAAGCCGGCGTTCATCAGGCCCTGGGCTTCCAGCCCTAGGGGGGTTCCGGCGGCGATCTGAGCACGGAGCAAGTCCCCGGTCGAAAGGTGAATGAGCCCCAAATCCCGGATCAAATTTTGGGATTGGGTGCCCTTGCCGGCTCCGGGGGGGCCAAAGAGGACAATATTCATCATCATGGCCCAAAAGTACGAAACAAGGGAGGGGGGCGGGGCCTGTTTCCCTCGCTCTGTTCCCTAATTTTGCGGCCTATGTCCACATCCTTTCATACGACCCCCGAAGACGCCTTTGTACGCCGGCATATCGGCATCCACCCAAAGGCTTTGAAACGCATGCTTCAAACCGTTGGAGCAACCGATTTGGAAAGCCTGGTGGCAGAAACGGTCCCTGCTAGCATTCGTAGCCATGGGCCCATGAATCTCCCGGCCCCCATGACCGAGCAGGAAATGCTGACCGAGCTGGGTCGGATCGGTGACAAGAACAAAGTCTTTCGGAGCTATATCGGATCCGGCTATTATGGAACCCTAACGCCGGGGGTTATTCTTCGAAATATCTTGGAGAACCCGGGTTGGTACACCCAATACACGCCTTACCAGGCCGAGATTGCCCAAGGTCGGTTGGAGGCCCTCCTGAATTTTCAAACCATGGTTTGTGATCTCACCGGGATGGAAATTGCCAACGCATCCCTGTTGGACGAGTCCACCGCCGCAGCAGAGGCCATGCTCATGTTGTTTGCGAATCGGAAGAAAACGGATCATCGCAAAATTTTTGTTTCTCACAAATGTTTTCCGCAGACCAGAGCTGTTTTAGAAACCCGCGCTGAACCACTTGGAATAGAGGTTGTTACGGGAAGAATTGAGGACATGGTTTGCAACGATGGCTATTTTGCCTGCATGTTTCAATACCCCGATGGCTACGGAAGGGTCAAGGATTATGCGCCGTTTTGCAAAATGGCCCAAGAGGCCGGCGTGGCCACGGCGGTGGTGGCCGATTTGATGGCGTTGGTTTTGTTACCATCGCCCGGTAGTTGGGGTGCGGATGTGGTGGTGGGGTCGGCCCAACGCTTTGGGGTACCCATGGGCTACGGTGGACCGCATGCCGCGTTTTTTGCGACGCGTGACACCTACAAAAGACATCTTCCAGGCCGACTCATCGGGGTAAGTGTGGATGCCGAAGGTAAAACAGCCTACCGGATGGCCCTCCAAACGCGGGAGCAACACATTCGCCGCGAAAAAGCGACTTCGAACATTTGCACGGCCCAGGTTTTGTTGGCTATTATGGCTTCCATGTACGCTGTTTACCATGGTCCAGACGGTCTCAAGGCTCTTGCGAATCGAATTCATCGCCGGGCCAGGGTTCTGGATGCCGCGCTGCGGGCCCTAGGCTTTAACCAGGTGAACGACCTTTATTTTGATACCTTGGTATGTTTGATGGACGATGAATCACTGGAGAAAATTCGGGTGATTGCTGAATCCAAAGAAATCAACTTCAATTTCTTGGTCAAGGGGCAGGTTGGGATTTCGGTGGATGAAACGACGTCTTTGCAAGATTTGGCGCAGGTTATTTCTGTTTTTGGAGCCATCACCAACGGACTGCAGGTGGATGTTATGGAAATAGATCGTCAGTTGGGGCCGGAGGTGCTTCCTTTGCGATCCGATGCCATTCTGCAGCATCCGGTATTTAATCGATACCATAGCGAGCACGAAATATTGCGTTATATCAAAAGATTGGAAAGCAAAGATTTATCCCTTTGTCACTCCATGATACCGCTCGGTTCCTGCACCATGAAGCTGAATGCCTCCGCCGAAATGATGCCCATCACCTGGTCATCCTTTGCAAACATTCATCCCCTGGCGCCCATCGGTCAAGCTGCTGGTTATCAACAGATTTTTGCGGAACTCCGACACTATCTACGGGAGGTAACGGGCTTTGCCGATGTCAGCCTTCAACCCAATTCAGGCGCACAGGGCGAATACACCGGTCTCATGGTCATTCGGGCCTACCACAGGGCGCGTGGTGATATGCATCGTAACATTGCCCTGATCCCTTCATCGGCTCACGGAACCAATCCCGCATCGGCGGTCATGGCCGGCATGCAAGTGGTGGTTGTGGCCTGCGATGCCCAGGGAAATGTGGACGTCGATGACCTCCGCAAAAAAGCCCTCCTTCACAGCCATGCGCTTTCCTGCCTAATGGTCACTTATCCCAGCACCCACGGTGTTTTTGAGGACCAAATTCGGGAAATATGTAACATTGTTCACGAAAATGGCGGCCAGGTTTATATGGACGGGGCCAACATGAACGCCCAGGTTGGCTTGACATCGCCTGCTTTAATTGGTGCAGATGTTTGTCACTTGAATCTCCACAAAACGTTTTGCATACCCCACGGTGGCGGTGGTCCCGGCATGGGTCCGATCGGGGTTGCGTCTCAGCTGGCTCCTTACTTGCCCAGTCATCCGGTCGTGTCTTGCGGCGGACCGGAGGGCATCGGCCCTGTTTCGGCGGCACCCTACGGGAGTGCCAGCATTCTTTTGATATCGTATGCCTACATTCGAATGATGGGGGGCCAGGGTTTAACAGAGGCCACCCGTTACGCCATTTTGAACGCCAATTACATCAAAAACCGATTGGAAGGGTCCTACGGGGTATTGTACACCAATGCCAACAACCGTTGCGCCCACGAGATGATTTTGGACATGCGTCCTTTCAAAACCAGCGCCGGGGTGGAGGTGGAGGATATCGCCAAGCGTTTGATGGATTATGGTTTTCATGCGCCCACCGTTTCATTCCCGGTGGCCGGGACGATGATGGTGGAACCGACGGAGTCCGAGAGCCTGGAGGAATTGGATCGTTTTTGCGAGGCGATGTTGGCGATTCGTCGCGAAATCGCAGCCATCGAGAACGGAGCCATGGACCGCGGTGACAACCCGCTCAAGAACGCCCCACACACGGCCCGCGTTTTGGTTGCAGAGACCTGGAATAGGCCCTACAGTCGTCAGGAAGCGGTTTACCCAGCCCCTTGGTCCGAACAAAACAAGTTCTGGCCGTCGGTGGCCCGGGTGGACAATACTTACGGGGATCGGAACTTGGTATGTGCCTGTCCCCCTTTGGAGAGCTACGCGGTCTGAAAAGGGTCAAGAGGCCGTTTTTAGGGCTTTTGGTGCGTAACTTTGGTAATCTCATTCATTAAGGAATGCAGATTCAAAGAATTTATATGCCCAAAAATCTCCTCCTTTCCACCGCCTTTGCCGTGGCCCTCGTTGCGTCCCTTGGTTTGTCATCGGCCCAAGGCCAAAATCAGCGACTGGAAACCCCTCGGTCCTATCCCGGAAAACAGGCCAACGAAGAGATGAGTCAGTTCACCAGCCGCTCATCTGCTGGGTTGGGTACCGAAAGCACCACGGCCCTTTGGACCTTTGATTTTAGTGGTTCCACCGGATTAAGTATTCTGAATGATGCCAACGGAGGCGCTCGTTGGAAGGTGGTTTCGGCGCTTGAGCCCAACTTGACTTCCCAGAATTTTGGTCCAACCTTCAATTCGACATCGGGGGGTTCCTTTGCTTTGATCAATTCGGACTCCTTTCCGGCCGATACCCAGGATGATTACTTGATTCTAAAAGTTGGAACCAGCTTGGTGGGCCAAAGCGGGGTTCAGTTAAGTTTTCGGCATTATTTCCGGCGCTTTGCCGAAGACCATGTGGTGGAGGTCAGCAACGATTCTTTGTCTTGGGTTTCGTTTTACAGCTCTTCTACCCAGATTCCACGCAATACCACCATCAACAACTCAACCCTCACGAGACTTAATATCTCCTCGGTCGCTGCCAATCAACCCCAAATTTGGGTCCGCTTTCGTTATGTGGGCGCTTGGGATTGGTTCTGGGCTTTGGATGATGTTGAAATTTCCAACTTGCCCCCCAACGATTTGGTTTTGGAAGATTGGGATATCATTCCCAAAGTGGGTCTTTGCTTTAATGCCCAGATGTCCAGGGCCCAATTGCAGGACTCTTTGATTTTTTCAGGAGCCATTCACAATTTTGGGGTGAACACCCAACCCAATGTCCGCGTCAATGCGCGGGCTTTTCAGGGGGCTACGCCTTTGTATAACACCAATTCACCAGCCGTTGTTGGGATGTCCTCCAATGCCCGCGATACGCTAGAGACCACGCCTTATTGGGCCATGAGTGGCAGGCCGGTTGGTACCTACACCCTTCGAATCGAAGCTCTTTCGGATTCAGCCGACGGATCCCCATCGAACAACATCGATACCACCATGTTATTGATTACGGAGGATCGAATTTCTCCCTTTTACCCTGCGTCTACATCGTTGGGTACCTTGGGCACCTCCAGTTTCACCGGCGAAGAAGATGGTGTTATTGTAACATCTCTTATCAACCTGAGTGCTCAGGATACGGTGACGGGTATCCGTGTTTATCTGCGTTCAACCACGGTCCCTGGTGGACTTATTGCTGTGAGCATGCGGGATACAGATGGAATTGCCGGATCGCCAGCGATTGAATTTCCTGTTCTCGTTGAATCGGATTTGATCACGGTGACCGCTGCGGATGTTGCTCGCGGCTATATGGATATTGCTATTCCGACGGTCTTGGCCGGTGTGCCCCAAGAAAGAATATTGCCAGCAGGTCCTTATTATGCATCGGCCCAATTGTTTTCCAATTCCGGGGCCAATCATATTCGAATTCCGGATGATCTCAGCAACGAAGCGTTTATGCCATGGTATGCCTCCATGGTTTATCTGCCGACGGATGGTAGTTGGTACTCTAACGGGATCGCCGTGGGGGTAGCCGCTCCTTTTTCCAGCACAACCTCGGTGAGGGAAATCGCAACAACAGGTGCAGCAGCCCAGGCCTACCCCAATCCTTTCCGGGAAGAATTCCAGTGGAATCTCCGTTTGGAACAGCCGGCCGTTTTGCAGTCGCTGTGTTACGACCTTCAGGGACGTTGTGTTGACCAAGGTCCATCCATCGCATCGGAGGCAGGTGAGGTTGTTTACCGCTCCCAACTGAGCCACCTTCCAGAGGGTGTTTACTGGGTCGAAATCAGGGCGGGTCAACGCCTGATGGGCTCACGCCTCATGGTCAAAGCCTCTCGTTAATTATTCCGCTCGATTTATTCCGCTCGATTTATTTTTTCAATCTAAATTCCAAGTTTCTGTAATCCCAATCCACATGAAAAACCTCAGCTCCTACCTTTTCGGGACTATGATGCTGGTAGCTCCGGCTACCGGCTGGACCCAATCACGCCTTAGCTCAACCCCTCCACCATCCTTGCGGCAGTCTGCAGAGAGTGGCCTCGGAGAATCCTCCACGACTTCTTCTGCAACGGTTGTTAACCCAGATCCCTCCTTTCAAACCGAGGCGATTAACATTTGGTCCGAGAATTTTGGTGGATCCAACCCCAGCACCCGTGGTTGGTTGAATTATGGTTTTCGTGGAATCAATACGGGCAATACACCCGATACCAACGGAGTTTGGGAATACAGAGGAACGTCGACGCTACCCGCTAGCGGAACCGGATCCCGGGGCGCTTATGCCGCCGGTACCAACGCCATTCAGTCCCCTACCCGCACCAATGGTTTTATGATTTTTGATTCGGATTGGTTGGATAACAACGGTTCACCGACCGGTACTGGCGTTTTGGGATCGCCCCATCGTGGGATGCTGATCAGCCCTTCCGTTGATTTGAGCTCCCACGATTTCGTGAACCTTTCGTTCTATCAGTATTACCGCCGCTTCGGTGGTCCCGGTGGCGCCCAAAGCGCCGCCGCTACTTACCTTTTGTTCTCAACTGATGATGGTATGACTTGGTCTGATACTTTGGCCCTCAATAGCAACATTGCGGTGAATTCATCTACTTCGAGTAGCTTGATGACGCGGATTAATGTATCCCCATACATCGGAGGCCAGGACAGTGTCAAAATTGCTTTCCTCTTCAATGGAGACTATTATTTCTGGATGGTGGACGATATCGCGATCGAGCAAGCACCCCGCGTTGATATGGCGATTACCGGCACTGCATTCTTGCCGGATACCGCTGCAGGTCGTGGTATTGAGTACGGAATGGTACCTGATGCGAACAAAACCCCGCTGACGTTTCAGGCAAGGGTTGCGAACATCGGATCAACAGTTCGTAACAACATTCAGCTTCAGGTTTCAGTAATCGATACAACCGCCCCAGGAACACCTCTTTTCACCGGCACATCGGCTATCCTTCCGTCGTTGGATCCATTCACGGATACGCTCTTGAGCATCTCGACAACCTATACGCCCAATCTCCTCAAATTTACACGGGCCAATTACAGCTTGGCTTTTGATTCTGTGACCATGGATTCGACGGCCAACAACACGGCTTCGCGTCAGTTTGAATTGACCGATACGATGCTGGCCCTCAATGTGAGCTTTCCTGCGTCGCAGTTGACTTTTGGAACCCGGAATTTTGTAGGAAATCCTCCAGTCTACGACATCAAAATCGCGAATATTTGTCAGTTGGTCAGCACGGACACGGTGACATCGGCCACTGCGCGATTGGTCAATAGCGGAACGTCGACATCCCAAGCGGGCGGTTTGCTCTATTTCACCTTGGAAACGGGGGATGCGAATACAGGTTTACCTGGCGGAACAGCCTCGGTTGTTCTCGAGACCGACTTGTATACATTGACAGCCGCAGATATTTCCAGAGGTCGTGTGACGGTTCCTTTCCCGTCCACCTTGGGTGGCAGCCCGCAGGAGCGCATCGTCAATCCCGGTGAATATTGGTTGGTGGCGCATTTGTTCTCGAACAACGGTTCCAACCATATCAGCTTGATCGACGACCAGACCGTAACGATGCCTTGGTTCGCGACGGTTTTGTTCCGCAGTACGGATTGGTTCAACAACGGCAACGCCGCTCGGATGTCGCTCAATTTTGGTCGCACGTCGACCGGAACCAATGTAGCTCCCCAAGAAATGTTGGCTGCAGTCGCTTACCCCAATCCCGGTTCGGACCTGTTGAATATCAAGGTGAATGCCGCTCGCGATTTGGGCAAGACCCGCTTGGTGATGACTGATTTGACGGGTCGTACCGTTTTGGAAGAGCGCTTGAATTGGACCGGGAATGGCGGACGCCATATCCTGGATATTTCGATGCTTCCGAACGGAACCTATACCCTTGAAATGTTGACCGAGGCCGGTGTAGCCCGCCAGCGTGTCATGGTTCAACACTAAGAATTCCTTTTGCGAATAAACTTTTTTATTGAGAAGACCGCCCCCTGCAGGGGGCGGTTTTTTTATGGAATATTTGTTGTTATCCCTTGAAAATCTACAAAAACAAAGACCTAAGTTCTTACAACTCCTTTGGCTTGGGGGTGCGTTCCGCTTATTTCCTTGAGGTTGAAGAGGAGGATGAATTGCCAAGGGCCTTGGAAACGGCCGAAGAACTCACCTTAGGAACTTTTATGTTTTTGGGTGGAGGCAGCAATGTTTTGTTTTGCGGTGATTACAAAGGCGCTGTGATCCGCCTGGCTTTTGGCGGCCTAGAATACCATGAAACCGGTCGCAACCAGGTCTTGGTGGAGGCGGGAGCCGGTGTGAGTTGGCATGACCTGGTGACCTATACGACCCAAAAAGGTTGGTGGGGTTTGGAAAACCTGGCCTTGATACCGGGTTCTGTAGGTGCTGCGCCCATTCAGAACATTGGGGCCTACGGTGTGGAGCAGGGGGATTGTTTTGATAGTTTGAGCGGCCTGCCTTTGAACGGACCGCCCATTTCCTACTCCAAGGAAACTTGTGCCTTTGGTTATCGAAATTCGATATTCAAGCAGGAGCTCAAAAACAATTTTGTGATTACCAGGGTGCGTTACCTTTTGAGCACCCAACCCAGGCCTCGCTTGGAATACCAGGATCTAAAACTTCGATTTGAAAAGTCGATGGCTCAGGCTACGGAGCATCATCCAAGTTCCGATGAAATAGCCAAGGCCGTTGCGGACATTCGTCGTTCCAAACTGCCTGACCCGGCGCTGATAGGCAATGCCGGAAGTTTTTTCAAGAATCCGATTTTGACCAAGGATCAGGCTGAATCTTTGAGGAATTTGTATCCAAACATGCCTTTGTTTGCTCCCAAAACAGAGAACGATACCGGGAGCGAGCTCAAAACATCCGCTGCTTGGTTGATTGAACAATGCGGATGGAAAGGGCATCGACGTGGCGCGATTGGCGTATCAGAAACCCATGCCTTGGTTCTAGTCCATTACGGTGGTGGGAAAGGCGAAGAATTGTGGCAGCTTGCGCAGGATATCCGCTCATCCGTTGCGATGGAATTTGGCATCGACTTGGAACCAGAGGTCAATCCGGTCCTTTAGTCGATTTGAATGTCCTTTAGTTGATTTGAATTAGGAATCCAACAAATACAACCCTTGAGGGTTGATGCGGACCTTTACGCCCAGGGGCAGGGGGTAATTTCGCAGCCCATGCCCAAAGGGCAACCCAAACAAGACCGGCACACCGAGGTTCTGGGTTCGTTCGTAAGCAATACCGATCGGTTCCTGGCCATGGGGCACGGAATGGTCCTTGATGTCGGTAAAATCACCCAACAAAATAGCTTTGACCTTGTCGAGATGGCCGCTACGCCGCAAGGCCAACCACATGCGATCCAGATGGTAGCGGTATTCATCAATGTCTTCGGCCAAAAGGATGAGGTCACGGTGGACAGGCAAGGAATTGGATCCTAACAAACTATAGATCACCGATAAATTTCCTCCGTAGAGGTAGCCTTCCACGGTGTTGGAGGATGGTTTGCCAGTCGGCCAGCCAAACATGGGGGCTGTTGGTTGGTTATGACCGCTAGGTATGCTAGGAGCCTGTGGTGATTCTGCTTGGTTGGCAAAGGCAATGTAGGGGATACCAGGTTGGCGGAAACCACCCTGCAGCAGGGCCAAGGTGAGCTCCCAGCTTTGGATTCCCCATTCGGTGGTGTTGAATTGAAAGGGCATGGGGCCGTGGAGGCCGGCAACCCCGGTATGGGCCAGTGCATGATTCAGAATGGCTGTGGAATCGCTGTAACCACAAAGCCATTTGGGAGAACGGCGAAGGGCCGACCAATCCACCAGGTCCAAAATCCGTGCCGCCCCGTAGCCACCGCGGGCCATAAAAAGGGCCGCTATATCGGTACGATTCAGAAAGCCCTGAAGGTCAGCAGCTCTCTCTTCATCGGTTCCGGCCAATTGATGATGGAATTGGCCAATGCTAAGACCGACTTCGACTTCGAAGCCTCGGCCTTCCATCCATTCAACCCATGTCCTGATTTGATCGTATTCAACGCCTCTCGAAGGCGCGACCAAGCCAACGGTATCGCCTTTGCGCAAAAAGGGCGGGACGAGAAAGGAATCGATGGAGGCCGGCATTGGATTCCGGAGGTTTGGTTTAGGTTCGGCTTCTTTGCAGATGGCACTCAAAGAGAAGGATGCCACCGGCCACCGAAACATTCAATGAACCAATGGACCGGGCTCGTGCTGGCATCGGTATACGAAGCAAGGCATCGCAGCGCCGTAGGGTATCCGGGCTGAGTCCCTGGTCTTCCGCTCCCAAAACCAAAGCCAGGGGTCCTGAAAGGTCTTGATCACGGCCCAAGTCTTTGCCTTTTTCGCTGGCTCCCATAATTCGGAATCCGCTATTGGCCAGGTAACGCAGGGCATCCGGCAAGGAAAGGGTCCGGCAAACCGGTAACAATTCCAAGGCACCTGCGCTGGCCTTGATGGCATCGGGCGTGACTTGGGCATTGTCCAGGCCGGGAATCAACAAAGCATCCGCTCCCAAGCACCAAGCGGATCGGGCCAGGGCCCCCAAATTGCGGACATCCGTGATCCCATCGCTGACCACCAAAAGCGGAGACTGCCCTTGGTCAAAGGCCGATTGGACCCATTCCTCCAGAGCATGGTACGCAATGGGCGATGCTTGGGCCACAATTCCTTGATGATTGCCGGGACACAGCTGTTGCAATTTCTCGGGTGGAACTTCCTGAACGGGCACCATGCGTTGCCGGGCTTCGCGAAGCAAACCGAGCACAGTCGGATCCTTTTTGCCACGCTGAACCCATATGCGATTGATTTCTTGGCCTGAATCCAAGAGAACTTCGACAGCATGCACCCCTGGGCGCAGATCGGCCGAGGATTTAAAACCTCCCCCGCTACGGCCCCTGTACCCTCGGTCTTTGAACATAAAGATTTAGGAGCCCAGGGCTGTAAGGCGCTTTTGGAAACCTTCGGCCAAGGATCCTTGACCAAAACTTTGCGACAAGCGGACCATTTCATTCATCACCGCCCTGGCGGCTTGTTCATCCCTTTCGTAGAAGTTTCGTTGTTCACCTCGTAGCGAAGCAAAATAAATGGCCTCGGATTCGTAGGTGTCAAAAAACTCCTTGGCCAGGCGATTGGCCTTGGCTGGAGCCCCCGCACGGTGATAAAACTCCACCATTTGATAATTGTAGGGGAGGTAGGTGATTTTGTGGTTCGGCATTTCGGTATCGCACAAATCCAGAACTCGAATGGCATCCTCGTTGCGACCTGCCAAAAGGAGATTTTCAACAAGGCGCATCGCGTTGCTGCGCAGGTTGATGGTCATTCGGTTGGTTTCAGGGTCAATGTAAATTTCCTCCTTCATCCGACCCCAGCGGAATTTCTTGGTGAAATTTTCAAGCATGATATCCACGGCCGTTTGGGATGGCATGCCTTGATTGGCCGGAACTCGGAACGGAGTCAGGCGATAGACCAAGCCCTCCAGGCGGAAATAATCTTCGAGACCCAGGTATTGTTCGGAACCCATAGAAACCGTCCAGCAAACCGGCCTTTTCCAGCGATTCTGAGCTAACAAGTCCATGATAATCAAGTCATTCTTCATGACTCCGTTGCGGGCAAAGGTCCACTCGATTCTTTGTGGGGCACGGGATGAGTCCGATGTTGTAACAGCACCCTGTGCCATGGCGTTTTGAAGATTCACCGGAAGCGAGAAGTTCTGAGTGGGGAAATAATTGATCATGGTCCCGCTCTGGGTTGGGAGTTTGGCCGAAGGATCGTCGCTCGCCATGAATTGAACCAATTGCTCCAGGTCGTAATGACCTTGGAGCTTGCGGTCAAAAAACGGCAGGTAATCCCGAGTACCCATGGCGATTTTGTCTTGGGCGATGCTCAGAGGGATGGCCTCGCTTTGGTTCATGCTCTTACGCAGATGATCAATATACCAATCCGTTCCCAACAAACTCAGGTTAACAACACGCACATCGGAGCGGATTCCTTCGACTTCTTGCGCATACCACAAAGGATAGGTATCGTTATCGCCCATGGTAAAGAGAATTGCATTGGGCGGGCAGGATTCCAAATAATTCACGGCGATATCCCGGGCAGTGAATTTACCAGAACGATCATGGTCATCCCAGTTCTGAGCGCCCATGATGGCGGGAATCCCTAGACCAGCAACAACTGCCAACGGTGCTGCAAGGGCAGGGCTCAAGCGGCTCCCAACCAAACGACCCAGCGCCATGACACCCAGTCCGATCCAAATGGCGAACGCATAGAACGAACCAACATAGGCGTAGTCCCGTTCGCGCGGTTGCAATGGCTCAAAATTCAGGTAGATAACGATGGCGATCCCGGTGAGTAAGAAGAGCAGAAAAACGGTCCAGGCATCTCCTTTGGCTTTCTTGAAATGATACCAAAGACCAAGCAGGCCTAGCAGAAGGGGCAACCCAAAATACGTATTGCGGGCTTTGTTGCCTTTGCGATGCGCGGGCAGTTTGGCCGAGGGTCCAACGCGGGATTCATCCAGGGCCTCAATTCCACTAATCCAATTCCCTTTTTCAAAATCCCGACCGTGTCCCTGAATGTCGTTTTGACGTCCCACAAAATTCCATAGGAAATAACGCATGTACATGTGCCCTAACTGGTAGGTGAACAAGAAATTCATGTTGTCGGAGAAGCGGGGCTTCTCGCCGTCTTTCAAATCAAGCCAGGATTTGTAAAAATCAATATGCCGCTGCTGGGTACCAGCGCGTTTGTAGGCCCTGGGCAAAAAGGTGTTATGGGTTGGATCGTAAATCGGAATAATGTCGCGACCGGCTTCGACATAGTTGTTAGCCCCTTTGCGGTATTTCATGGGTCCTTCTTCTTGATCGACCACTTCGGCTGTGAAATAAGGCCCTGTTAACAAAGGGCGATCGCCGTATTGTTCACGGTTGATATAGGATAACAACGAAAAAATATCCGAAGGTTTGTTCATGTTGATCGAGGGATCGGCATGGGAGCGGATCACGATCATGCTGTAAGAGGAATACCCGATGACCACAAAGGCGGTACCCAGCAAGAGTTGGTTCAAAAGGACTCTGCCTGTGCGGTGGGTATGGGCGATTCCCCAAGCCAGGCCACCCACAAAAAGAAGGGCAAATGCCCAGTTTCCAGATCCAAAAGGCAGCCCCATGCTATTGACGGCCAGAAGCTCAAACTTGGAGGCCAGGGTGGGCAATCCGGGGATAATTCCGTACTGAACCAAGGCCAATACACCGACCGACCCCAGAAGACTCACAACAACACCGCGCGGTGTGGGTGTGTTATGGCGCAGGTAGACCACCAAGCAAATCGCCGGAATCGCCAATAAATTCAGCAAGTGGACACCGATGGACAGGCCCATCAAATAGGCAATTAACAACAGCCAACGATCGGCATAGGGCTCATCGGCAACGCGCTCCCACTTCAAGACCGCCCAGAAAACAACCGCTGTGAAGAAAGATGAATACGCATAAACTTCACCTTCGACGGCTGAGAACCAAAAAGAATCCGAAAAAGTATAAGCCAGCGCACCCACCAAGCCGGAACCCATCACCAACCAAAGGGAGGAACCGGTCAGGTCTTGTTGTTCTTTTTCAACCATTTTTCGACCCAAGGCCGTAATCGTCCAAAACAAAAAGAGAATGGTGAACCCGGAGGTTAGGCCGCTCAAAAAGTTGACCGACCAAGCGACGTTTTCGGGGCTACCGGCCAATAGCGTGAAAAGGCGGCCCGTCAGCATAAAGAAAGGGGCCCCGGGGGGGTGCATAACCTGCAATTTGAAACAGGCCGAAATAAATTCACCGCAGTCCCAAAAAGAGGTTGTGGGTTCCAGGGTGAGGGTGTAAACAGCCGTCGCAAAGGCAAAAACCAACCATCCCAAGAGGTTGTTAATTTTCTGGTAGCTCATTTCTCTTCAATTTAGCCCCGAAAATAGGGATAAATGCCTTGAATCGGGCTATATTTGCCCTCCGTTTACGGACCTTGACGGCCCCTAAAAGCCTCTGAGTCTGTCAAAACGGGGACCAAGCTGGCCGATGGTGTAATTGGCAACACGTCT
>JACCDP011104463.1_pt1 | contig 13447 bp, 8 predicted proteins | sample 7445841 | NCBI WGS metagenome assembly JACCDP01 (sample SAMN15323441, study PRJNA562643) | freshwater metagenome | isolation source: river surface water | place: USA:Blue River Watershed | collected 2017-08-17
AAACCTTATTGAGATCGGTTTCCACCAATAGGAATCGAGAGCGTGTGAAACTATTTTTTCCGGATTCCCCAAAACATATTGAATGCAAGTAAACAATGACAAAGCTTGTCATTGACTTGATACATTGGTGTCGTTCATAAAATGCCAAACCTTTCGAAGTTTTAACCATTTTTGAAGCATTTAAAGTGAGATAAATCGCCATTTTGAAAATGTATTAAGTACAAATATTGGAAACTAGATGGCGCTACTTGTTAGTAAATATTGCTTTTTTTTACATTATTTTTGCTTAAAATTAACTTTTTGAAAGCTAGAAAATAATGATTAACAACTTTTGAGTACTTAAAAAGTTAAAATTCTTTGTGTTTTAGACACGTTTGCGTTTTTAGTTAAAATTCTTCCCAGCTTTGATACGTCGTTAGTTCTATAAAATGGTAAGACTGTATACTGCATTGCGATCGTGTGAAATTATTTTTTCCGGCTTCCTCAAATCATATGGAGTGAAAGTAAATAATGAAACAACTAGAAATTAATAAATTACATCTTTGTCATTCATAATATTACAGCCATATAACTTCTACTGCCGTTATTAAACAACTAAAGTAACAAAGGGAGCCATTTTGTTTTTAGATTTTGTAAACAGCCACCATTTGTTATTTGTTGCTACTCTAAAATTTTTCCGTTAGATGGCACTACTTTTCTTCTGTATCATCATTATTTCATTCGTCCTACTTGAACTTCAAAAATGGAGAAGAAATGTTTTGTTTCCACTTGTAATACTAATTCAAAAAAAAAATTGTATTGCATTCCACAAGAATTAAATCCAATAAAAAATTCATGGAGGGATTGCCAAAGAAATCAGTTAAGACGAAATACATGGATAGCAAATCTTGGTTGCGAACTGAAAATCCCAGCAAAAATTTACATTTGTTCATCTCATTTTGTGTTTGGTAAGTGGTTATTGTATGAAACAAACAAAAAATATTAAGATCACAGTGTTCATTCATCAAATTAGGTAGGCCAAGTGTAGCATCTTCATTTCATCATGTGGACTGGGCTCCCACATTATTGCTTCCACACAAAACAGAAAAAGAGCTGGTTTGCAAAGAAGCAACACTAACAAAAGAAGACGTCAATGAAAGTAAACATTATATTAGTTGTATTACTGTAAACACAATGCTTTTTAAATATAAAAATTACTCTAGGTTCTTTGGTTAACGAAAAACAAAAATTCACACTAACTAAAAGTTGTGCAGTCCATGGTTGCATTGCTGACTGTAGCAAAAGAGTTACAAACATGTATTTAATACCACAAGAGTTGAATCCAAATATCTGGTCAAAATCAGTGTGTGACCGTGCTAAGCTTAGAAGAGAATCATGGCTTACAAACATTAAATGCACAACGGCTCTTCCAACAAAGGCATATATTTGCCAGTATCATTTCATTCTAGGTAAACAATACAACAATACATTATTTATATTACTTAAACTTATAAATATGACAGGAAAACCTAGTAAGCCAACGGAAACTAACGAAGTGGATTGGAGTCCAACACTGTTCCTTCCTGAGGGAAACATAAGAAATGACAGCCTGAACAGCATTGAACTCAACAATGGTATTAACTTCAATGTCGTTAAACATTAAAACATCACACTTATAAATTCTACTGTTTGGCTATTATAGATAAAAAAGTGGTTGGAAAAAAGTCAGTTAATGCTGATACTGACGAACAACATACCACACAACCTCAAGGGAAAACAATTAACACTGTCGAAAGTATATCAAGCCAGCAATCGACTCACAACATAGGGGAAAATCTTAAAATAAAGGTAAATACCACACTTAAGTTAACCGTGACTTTTTTTGTTATTTATATTCGTTAGCATGAACGAACATTTTAAACGAATCTATGTGAAGTTTGCGTTTAACAGACTTGCGTGATTAATACATAATATCATTTTACAAGTAAACTAATAACTGAATTCTTTTTGTAGACGGAAACTAAAGAAAAGAAAATGTCGAAAACTCAAAAAGCAAAGATGCTGATTTCTGATTTGCCTTCTTCAAAACGACCGGCAAAAAAAATCAAATCAAAAAATGCTATTCCACCAGCAACTCAAAAAGCGAAGATGCTGACTTCTGATTTGCCTTCTCCAAAAGGTCCGGCAAGAAAAAACAAATCAAAAAATGCTTTTCCACCAGCTAAAGTGGTTCAAACTGATTTGCCTCGTAAAGTAACAATTAAAAAATTAAAGTCGAAAAATGCTCAGCAGCGGTATATCAAAGAAAAGTGCATATCAAAACTGGAAAAGCTTTTGTGCGACACGGACACCACCACACTTTCTTTTCGCATGCGAACATGCCCGACCAAAGAACAATTAAAAGAAGTTGAACGCGATCCCATTGCTGCACTACTCTCATTTGCCATCAATTCCGGACTGGGACGTTTTTCTAATGCGGACCATTTGCACACAATATTTGAATTGATGAAAGATCCTGATTACGATAGTTCAGTAGTCCCCGATGAGTTCAAAGGACTTGTGGAAGAAATTCAAGCAGAAATATGTTTGGCTGATACGGAACGGATCGTCCGTCAACACAATAAAGACATCGACAAAAAAGCAAAGCTTACAGTATGCGCTGCTTGCGGTATGCGCTCGTTCGACATGGGAAACGTGCAGCATCATATCGAACCAGTTTCTGAACTGGATATTCTCAAATGTACAGAAGAGAGAACGCTTGAAATTGAAAATACCGACAAAGAGTTCAGGTAGAAATGAAAGTAAAATTAACAAAAGAAAACATACATAGTAATATTTCGTTTTTTATTTTTAGAAAGGGAATTCACTTCTCTATTATCAACGACCAATACTACAATCTTATTTCCAGATTTATTGAATTTGATGAAACCAAGAAGATCTATTCTGTTCCTCTCTGCACCACTTGTTTTGATGCCGTCAAGGAAAATCGAATTCCTAAATATTCACTAGCAAATGGTGTAGACTACGGCGATGCACTAGAATTGGTATTAGAAGAGCTTACCATACCTGAGCAGTACCTAATAGCATTAGGCAGAGTGTACGGAACCGTACTAAAACTAACCGGCAACCAAAATGAAGAAAAACAAGCTGCTTTCACTGGTCATGTGATTACTTTTCCTCAACCGGATGATATTCTCTTGGCTGAAATAGCGCGCGTCAACAGGAACGAAGTCGATGATACGTACCCTCGCGTTAATGACTTGGATAAGTTTCTGAGTGTTGTTTTTATTGGTGCACGACAACAATGGGACGCATTTGTGCCGACACCTTATTCGAAAATTCCTGAAATTCAAGTAAATCCTTCGAAAATATACAAACATCTTCGTGCTTTAAAAGCACTGCATCCAGCCTATCGAAATATCGTTATCGACTCAAGCGATGACATGACTAAAAAACTCGAAAACATTTCATCACAGCTTTTGAAGAAAGTCGAAATAATTGATGGTGAAATGGAACTCAAAATGGATAATCTTGTTGGCCCAGATTGTGAAACTGAAACAAAAACTACAAATGAGACAATCACCTTCCCGGATTTCCCCACGGTGTTCATGACACACAGTGCGCCTCTTCCTTCTGATATTAATGCTCCTGCTGGTTTCATTTTCGAAAGTAAGAACCAATAGATTTTTTAAAATTAGTCATGTAGTAAAAAATGTTTATTTATTGTTGATAGGTATGGAAAAAGCAATGGCAGATGAAAACACAACAACTTCCAGTGCTCAAACTATTAAAATCCCAATGGAAAAAGATCCATTTAATGAATTCGAAAACAACTCCGAGCTCTTTTATGCATCATTCCCAAATTTGTTCCTCTTGGGAAGAGGTTTGTTGCAGCAAGGAAGCATTTCACCAAAAGCTGTGCGTCACATGCTTTTCCAGTACGACTGCAGATTCAGTCGTTGCCTACGTTTGATATTTTTACTTTTCGACCAAATGAAAAGGCACGCAGCAGCAAGAACAATCGCTGCAAGAATAAAAACAAATCCGGATTCTTTAACAGAATTTGCAACATGGATTTCTGATAAATCGTTCGTCAGTAAATTAAGAGAGGCGCGCCAAAATCCTGAAAATGAAGATTCAAAGGAACTACTCGCTTTGATAGCAAAACATATTGCTTTATTCGAAAGCAAGATTCCATTCACCGCTGGACAGCGCCATTCATCAATGAGCCACCTTCTAGCAATGATCGGCTACATGGGCTTTCCCAGCGACTTTTTCACGTTCGCAATCGACGACATATATGGCTTGCTTAACATCAGGATGAGTTTGCCCCAAACAAACAACACAACGTTTCCAGCAACAGATAGCGGGTTCACAGAAGCTCTCAAAGAAGGTGTAGATGTGTTCAATAACACACCGTCAACATCTGCAGATTTACGAAAATTGCTAGCCGAGAATCCAGTCGCAGCAGCGGAAATTTTTCGACTGACGGTTAACTCTGTCTTCTCGAACGCCATCGGCATGCCGCCGACAGAACACTCGAAAAAAACAACGCCGCTACCTGAACGCAAAAAAGGATTAGCAGGAACATGTACTGGAGCGTACGGCGCGATGGAGGACCAAAAAAGAGGATCGCTCCATATGCACTGCGTACTGTCAGGATCAATTCCTTCCAATCTTTTGCAGTCAGCTGCCGGCATCCCTTTCATGAAACCTTCCATTTCTAAAGCATTGGAGGATAAAATTGGCACTTCTTTACATCCAACGACTCACTTACGTCATCTTCTCAACGAGATAAAGGGTGTGTCATTACAACGCCCAGCGCTGTTCACAGCGCACAATCCTGAAACGGAATCGGAAGAATTTGACAAAGACGTTGAGAGGGCGGTAGATTGCTGTAATCTACATCGTCACACGAAGTCTTGTTATACGAAAAATCGTGTGCAATGTCGATATGCGCGCCCACAATCGACACAATCAAACACTTACTGGGTTCAGCTGCAAGGAGCACTGAAAACGGAAATGCATCCTACTGTGTACGACGTACTTCCAGAGATTTCAGCTCCAGAAATTGACACTCAAGAAAACAGAGACTTCTTTGCTTACCCAATTTCCAAATCGGACGACCGCATTATCATCTATGAATTGAAACGTCCACCAATTCTCCCTCCTTATTGTGCTTGTTGTCAAATGGCGCAGCTGAGTCAGCGACGTGAAGCCACAATCGGTTCACAGATGAGCAAAGAACTGTCCCAAAAAGTTGAACCTGAATTCGAATATTTGCGATTGCCCGACGATTTGCAGCATGAATTCGAGCAATTAAGTCCGGAATTGCACCAAAGAATCAACCGACATCTGTGTAACCGTAACGGGCTTGTGGTGGAGTTCAACCCGGGGATGTCAGCCATTCTAGGATGTAATACTGATTTCTCCTTTCTGGGCAGCGAATCAGCGGCTCGATGCGCTGCTTGTTATGTGTTGAAGTACATAACGAAGAATCCAGCTGAACTCGCAAGCACGATTGCATTAGTCTACAAGGCCCGGATAGACGTGACAAAATATCCTTCGAAGGCAGAAGATAGCGGTACTGATGTACGTACGGCCATTCACTTTCTGAATGCCATCTTAAACCGCATCAATGGTTTGGAGGAAGTATCCGCACAAATGGCATCAGCAGCAGTCATTGGTATGCCATTTGATACGGTGACCCACGATTTTCAATTGACGTTTGTGACAGCAGCAATGGCTTACGCAAAACGAGAAAAAGAAGAAAGTGGAAATGATTTTTCTCCGTTGAAGCTAGAGGAAGAATTCGGCAACATCGACGCCGAAGACGAATTTATGGAATGGGAAAATAGTACCGAAAACGACGCTATTGATGAAAAGGAAAATGAATCTTCCACACCTGACCCAGTTTTCGAACCTTTCGAGACAGAAAACCACAATGAAGAAGAAACGTGGGGTCAAAATGAAGGCTACTGCTCCTCGCCTATTTACACCGGTTTGACAGGAAGAGTAGCATGTCCGCAGCACATACACTACATCAATCGGGGAAAGGCTTTTTCAATGTATAGCCTTTTTGAATATGCTGGTATCGTCAAGATAGTACCAAAGTTGGTTCCCGGTCTTTCCACAAAAACTGAGGAATCAAGAATTAAAGGAACTGAACATCAGGATTTGCAGGAACCTTCAAAAAAAATACCGGAAGAAAAAGAAGCACAGCGAGGTCGCAAATCAAACGCATCTTTTCCATTTAACGTTATGCATCCTCTCCATGAAACTCACGACCAACAAATTCGTTCAAAGCATTTAATACCGATTCCCATCGGTGTGCCGCCAAGTCCTCCTGGGAAAAGGCAAAAGGTCATGACCGACGCATGGATGCATCAAGCGCGGAAATTTGCCAAATACATCCTTACGCTTTTTCGTCCCTGGAACGAAGATGATGGACGTTTACCGGGACCGTTGACATGGAAAGCATTATGTGAATTCTTGCGTGACCTTCGAAATAATCCCGACGGAAAAGATCCTACTATTTTGAACCGTATCCGCCTTGCTTGGATAGGCAACATGTCCCGTGGCCTCCGAATGAACACAGTGAAACGAGTTGCGGCGTCACAATTCAGGATGAGGAAAGCTTCTGTGCTGGGCAAACCGGACGGTACATCTGCGATCGTCAAACCTATCAATCAAGACCAACATGCATCCGACTTTCAATTTGACAGCGGAGAAACGGATGACGACCACAGTAAAGACCGCCGCTTCCAGCCCGATGATCCACGCACAGCCATCGAGATGTTGCGCATTGAAGCCGCAGCTGATGATTTGCTGCAACGAAGAAACGCAAAAGAATTAGCTTTTCATCAGGCGACTTTGAACCAATTGGATATTATTGTGGGGCGTGATGCCGAAGCGACGATTCAATCCCCAATTCCAGAAGAGACTGTTCGACGATTACTTTACATTGGAGCACCTGCAAAGTCCTCATTCGAACAAATACTTCATCGTTTATCTTCTCCCATTCTACCTGTGCAACCAAAATCATCTATACCAGAAGCTAATATTCAAAGTAATGATACGCCGATGAAGAAACTACCGAAAAGAAATTCAAACAACGCAACCTCGGATACCATGAATGACGGACAGAAGTCAGCATGCAGATTAATTGACGATTATTTGCGAGCCGAAGCTGCAAGTAAGAAAGGCATGTGTTCCAAACCGAATCCTCCGCGTTTATTCATCGACGGCGGCCCAGGTACGGGAAAAACTTACCTCATCAACTGTATTCAACAGAATGCTGAGCAACTGGGCTTGTCTGTCATGACTTGCGCATACACTGGAAGTGCTGTAGATAACCTACCAAAAGGGGCGAGGACAATTCATAATATGTTTGGGTTCAGAGTTGCAGACCCGCATGTCGACATGGATTACCAAATGGGCCCTAAACAAACGAAACTCGTCGACCTTCGAAAAAACATTAATATGGAGACGATTTGTATGCTCATAATAGACGAAATATCTTACGTCAGTTCAAAATTTCTGGGACGAATCGAAAAACGACTTAGAGAGATTATGGCAAAAAAAAATTTGCCATTTGGCGGGTTGGCGATCATCATTGTCGGCGACATGTACCAATTCCCGCCAGTTGACGGAACAGCTTTGTACACATCTGTAGCAGATTTATACTTACGTAACAAGAAACTAGATCCTGCAACGACAGCTGGTGTCCAATACTTTGTGACGTTCAGGAAAATTTCCCTTTTGCAGCAAATGAGATTCACGAACGATGCGAAGCATATGTCATTGATCAACAAACTACGGCAAGAAAATCCACCAATGACGGAAATCTTAGCTGAGATCCAAACCGATTACCAAGTCCTTTCAAGAAATCTTGCCAAGATCGATCCGCTATTCGCTTTAAGCCCCATAGTCGTAACAAGCAATAACGAGCGCACCTCTATCAACAAATCCCAGTCTCGTACGTTTGCTTTGAAAAACAATACGCGAAGATTCTCCTGGCAAGAAACAGTTTTTGGCGCATGCATTTCGGAAACGGAAGTCACACAAAGTGAAATAAATTCGCTTTATCTCCACGATGACAGTCTGACTCGATATTTTGTTGAAGGCGCACCAGGATTCATAACCGAAAACATTAAACCTGAAAGAGGCCTAGTTAACGGCACGGCAGTTACATATCATTCTCTCGTTTTACACGACGACGAAGATCGAGAACGCATTGCCGAGAAACTGATGTACTCGTCTTGCACTGATGACATTGTATTGCAATTCCCTCCAAAGTACATCAACGTCCGTGTGGACAAAGCCAACCCAGCTGAATTTGTCGACATGACAATCGTGCCTGGTGAAGTTATCATTCCCATAACTTTATTAGAAAAAGGAACACCTCACAAAGGATACGTTGCATCGAAACCTCAAAAAATTTCCTTCTCCTCCCGAAGTCACAATGTTGATTTGCAATTTTGCAAAACTTTTCACAAAGTACAAGGGAAAACTTGTAACAGAATCACCGTTGACCTTAATGATCGACCATTTTGCCCTCACGTCTCCTACAGTGGATTCCTTGTTTCTCTGTCTCGAGTAAAAAATCATTTACACTGGTGTCGAATGCCAAACCAACCAGGAACCACAGGCATTACTTACCTAAAAAAACTGAAGCCACATCCAGATCTTATTTCCTGGCTCCATTCTTACGACACCAACGGAATCTGGAACAAAGAATTGTGTCAAAAACCAATATCTAATCTTGCTCTTAAACAGAAAAAGTGTAGGAAAAGAGGAAACGGAAAAACTGCAACGAAAGAAACGATATCAACATGCAACAGTGGGCAAATGAAACAGCCGCCTTTGAAAGCACGTAGATTATCAAATGAAAAAAGTGTATAATAAGACGCAAGTTCAGTAGATGGCAATTCTACTTCAAGTATAGTGTTCGTGTATTGACTGTGTTTTGAGTTATTACGAATAAAATTTTTTGCCTTACAATTCCGCCGTTCTTTCATTTTTCCTATTATTTAATTACTAATCCTATTAATTCCTATTATTAAATTAATAAGACAATAGATTATTGAAAAACGCAAGAAAAAAGTTTAAAAAATAGAACAGGAATACTGCAGCAAAAAATTATCAACCTGTTTTTGCCTTACATTTCTGGCATGTTTTTGTACTAGTACTGCAAGACAAAATAGAAAAAGTTTAAGAAAAACAAGGAAACGAAAAAACTGAAGCAAAGAAAATCATAAACAATAACCTGCAACAGTCGGCAAATGGAACAGCCACTTTTGAAAACGCGTAGATTATGAAAGGCAAAAAGTGTATACTGATACACACTGATACGTAAGTACGGCTGATGAAACTATTATTGTAACTATACAATACTGTTCATCACATTTTACCAAACGTTTTAAGATAATAGAAATAAAGATTCTTTAGACATATCTGACGAGTTTTCGTTGTTACTACTACTTTAACTGTCAATACTTAACAGTACTCCAGCTACGAAATTATATGAAACTTTAACAATTACTAGAAATATTTGTAAACTTTAACAATTACTAGAAATATTTGTATTTCATTACATACAGAATATTTTTGAAAAACGATATACTTGGTTAGAATCTCATCAATTTACTTTCAGATTTTGGATCAATGCCGCTGAAAAAGGTTCCACAACAGCTTTCTTCAACAAACCTGTAAAGCCATTAAGAATGTGAAAACATTGTATCTTTTCATAATATCATAACGTACATTTACCTTAATCTGTTTTGGGATTTTCAGTGTCACTGTCTAATTCACAACCATCAGAGTGTTTTCCACCAATAAAGGGTTTTGAAGCACCTGCAGAAGACTGTATCAACAAGTTTTACGTTACAAACCAAATATTGAATTTTTTTCACTAAATTCTAAATAAAAATATTAAATGTTACAAACCAAATTTTACATCACTTTCAGTTAATCCTAAAGAAAAAAAAAAGAAAATACCTGCTGAACTGACTTGTCGTACTGAACTTCATCAACCTTTTCTTTGAGCATTCCCACACATGGCCCTGAAGTACCTACAGAAGACTAAATAAAAAAATAGTAAGTTACAAAACAAATGTCATATTTCCAATTTCTTCTACTTATTCCTAAGGTAGTAAATAGAATACCTGTTCAACTGATATGTTTTCCTGGACTTCATCAGCATTTTCCTCATTTTCATCTCCATTACCACCTTGCTTTAACAATAGAATACCATTTCCCTCTGGTAAGTTTTCGTTCACCTATTGTTACAAGCTAGTTTTAAACAAAAAACGAAATTTTCAACTTTAATAAACAAACCCGAATGCAGGAATCATCAAAGATGTGACCCAACCAGTCTTCAGTACCCTCAATCTTTTTCTCGATTCGAACACCCTTTAGAGCGACTATAGAGTCTTCTGAAATACCCGATTTTTCATACCATGTTCCGCGACGAAAACCCATACCTGAAATTAAGAGCTATAAAATACACAATTTAGAGAAAAAATTAAACTTTCAGAAATTCGGATTATATAAAATTAAACTTACCCTAGCATCGGTAGTGCATCCAAGAGTGCAACCAACAGACATGTTTACAGCAAATGACTCGTGTGGTAAAATAGCGGTTGTCATCTCACCGACGTCAGCCACATAGCCATACGTATCTAAAAAAGAGAATAAATATTATTACCGTTCAAAGACAAGTTTTAAAAAAGTATCTTGTTAAAAACATATACCAATGATTTTATTGACATGGGCCATGCTCAACTGTTCTAAACCAATAAAACTATATTTCATGGTAGGAATGCTCCCTTTGTTTTCGTCGTCGCTTTTGGTTAACTGAAAAAGAAATTAGTCCTTTAGGAAAAAATAAAAAAAATCAATACAAACATTTAACTTACTACTGTATGCATGTCCGTCTTCAAATCAAAAACATTTCCGACCATCCAAGAATAATCCAAATCATGTGCACCTTTTTGGACAACAACACCATTTCGTAACATAAAAACTTTGTCAACCTAAAATCAAATGGTAAACATTTTAATTTAACAAACTTTATAGTACAAACAATCTCAAACGCCTATTTTACCTCTAACAGCTTAAAATAATCTTCGGCTTTACCACCCATGGCTGTTAGCATGAAGAAATTTCCAAGCACATCCATGCAACAAACAACTAAAATTTTGTAACTACCACTGGGAGCATCTTTCAGAAGGACACCACAGCAGCGGAAAAGAATTGCCCAATCGTTCAATCCCAGTTTTACGTGGCTGAAATCGAATTCAACTACACTCTTAACCGGACTTTCCTTACAAAACCTTTTTTTTTTGAGCCCACGTTTTACCGCCACAAACAGGACGCTTAGACATTACAAAAAAATAGAGAAGTTTTATTTCCAACTTGAACACCAAAGAGACGAATCACAAATGACGTACAAACGTCGAAAAACTATACCTATCTATACTATCAATTTTCAAGCTCATCTTGTTTCTTGGAAAAATTACGACTAATAACCGATTTTCGTCACCATCAATACTTTCCAAGAAAACAATACAAATTTTATCAAATCCAACCACTTAAACAACTTTTTGTTCATAACAAAATAGCGAATAGTTCATCCATTTTGGACGTTAAAATCTTTGTAGATTTTATCTAAAGATAAAGTTTTAGTAGGGGTTACGAAAGTTCAAACAAAGGTTATGAAATGCATTAAAGCACAGTAGATGGCGCACAACATATAAATCATTGAATACAAATCGGCGCTATTTACCAGAGCAATTTTTCGAAAATAAATAATTGAAGTAGGCTAGATAGTTTTTTATTAATATGTATATTGTTTGAGCACTTATACACATCGAGTTTATTATTCCTCTATATTAAGATTTTACGGAATGGATTATTAGATTTATATTGACATACTTATTTATTGCTAATACTTCAATTGCTCAAATGTGAACCCAGCACAAGCAGAAAGCTGACTATGAGAACACATCATGCCCATCGATCACTACGTTAAATAGTAAAACCGTTGTAATTGACGATGAAATATTGACTTGAATTTCAGAGGTTTACCATTTTCACGAAATGCGGGTTTGCTACCAATTCATACCAAAAATGACTATTTCCTACCGTTTACCGGAATGTTATACCATAAAGTGGCATCCGAAGGCCTACAGCAATAATATTAGTATGAGGTTATTTCATTATTTAAGAAGTACTGTGGTCAGTTGGTTAAAGTGTCCAAGTTGAAATGTAAAAATGTTACAAATTTACAAAATCATACGAACTGAGATAATTCATTCCAGAAACTAACTTCCAGCTACCAATTCTATAACTTTCGATTCATGTTGGTACGGGGCAAAAATCTACCTAAACAAAGACAAATATTTACATAAAACCATTAATAAATTACACGTACCGTTATTTAGGGAGTGATTCTGATAAACAATCATCTAAATTAGGTATGTTATAGGACATAAAAAGTACGCAAGACCAATAGCGTTTCCTAACGTTTATCACCATTTATTTGTAAAAGTGTAATTTTGGAGTTCACAATCTTTCATTCTTAAGTTCATGTGGACTTAACGTATCCAATTCTATGTAGTACACTTGCTCATTTATCGAACTGCTGTATATAACGTAGCTGTTGATAAGTAGGCATATATTGCGCAAAAATATTAAGAAATGAAAATAACGAAATACTTTTTCATGAAGGCTATTATTATATCGAATAAAATATGGTGTGACAGGCCTGTCAGCTTACACATCTTGTATGAAAGGGTGACATTTTCAATCGAGAATTTTTAGAGTGCGAAACCTTCATTATTTTTTATTTTAAAGTGTGCATATACACTAGAACACATGGAACACTTTTTGAAAAATAAGAAACACCACAATAAAGATAATAAAAGCAACACCATGCACTCCCTTATAATAGCAAAGGATACTCTCATTTGCTTCCTCTCCGAGATCCGGACATGAAACGAGTTGTCCACATAATGACAGATGTCGACACAATGACGACATCTACAAAAAAAGCAACGCTTTGCTAAATGCATGCTTTCGACGACCGAAACAGAGATAAAAAAAGAGGAAAAACAAGAAAATTTTTATTAAATAGCGAAAAGAGCGAATCTTTAACTTGGCAAAAATCCCGAAGGTGCCCGAGGGGCTTTATAACATGGGAAATAATTTTTTCCGTGCAAGAGGTAATATTTTGATGAAAATACACTGTATACACGCTAAAAAATATATTTTGTACAGGGGGTACCTTATCCCTGAGGGATTTAGTAATCTAAATCACCGAAGGTTAAGGGGCTCTTAAAGCAGGCAGAAGTTGCAATAGGCCCCGCCCCCTGCAGAGGCCCCAAAAAAACTTATTGGGATCGGTTTCCACCAATAGGAATCGAGAACGTGTAAAACGATTTTTTCCGGATTCCTCAAACCATAT
>JACCDP010329496.1_pt1 | contig 13445 bp, 11 predicted proteins | sample 7445841 | NCBI WGS metagenome assembly JACCDP01 (sample SAMN15323441, study PRJNA562643) | freshwater metagenome | isolation source: river surface water | place: USA:Blue River Watershed | collected 2017-08-17
AAATATTTGCTTCCTGCTCGGTAATCGCAAGTGAAGTTTCAATCGTTTTAGGATAGTGCGTTAATATCTGACTTTCTATTCGGTCTTTTAATGGTGTTACAATACTTCCTCTGTTGGTATAGTCTTCGGGGTTTGCAGTAAACACAAATAAAATATCAAGTGGCATACGAAGTTTAAATCCTCTAATTTGTATATCGCCTTCTTGTAAAATATTAAACAATGAAACCTGAATTCTTGCCTGTAAATCGGGAAGCTCATTGATTACAAAAATGCAGCGGTTGCTTCTTGGAATAATCCCGTAGTGAATTACTTTTTCATCTGCAAAACTGAGTTTTAAATTAGCCGCTTTAATAGGGTCAATGTCGCCTATTAAATCGGATACACTTACATCGGGTGTAGCTAGTTTTTCACCATAACGGGCGCTTTTATGTACCCAGTGAATAGGGGTTTCATCGCCATGCTCTGCTATTAAGTCTACGGCAAAGGGGCTTAAGGGCTGTAAAGGGTCGTCATTTACCTCAGAACCGGCAATAGTTGGTATATACTCATCTAATAGGTCCACCATTTGGCGCGCCATCCTGGTTTTTGCCTGACCACGGAGTCCTAAAAACAAAATATTATGTCGGCTTAAAAGTGCACGTTCTACATCTGGTATAACGGTGTCTTCATAACCTAAAATACCCTCAAAAGCATTTTCTTTATTTTGAATGCTGGCAATTAAATTATCACGCACTTCGTCTTTAATAGACTTTGGCTTGTAGCCCGATTTTTTTAAATCACCAAGTGTTACAATTTTTATTATATCGATTTGCTTGCTCATAATTAATACAATGTTTTTCTTTTGCCACTTTCAAAATCATTAAAAATAAAACTACCCAAATTGTCAAGTGACGCAAAATAGGCTTTACCATTATTCATCTCTGTAAACTCTTCTACAAACTTTTGTAAATACGGATCCGATGCAATCATAAATGTTGTAATCGGAATTTTTAATTTCTTACACTGTGCTGCTAAATTAATACAACGGTTTACCACTTTTCGGTCTAATCCAAAACTGTTTTTATAATAACGACCACCTATTTTTAAACAAGTAGGCTTACCGTCTGTAATCATAAATATTTGCTTATTGGATGTTTTGCGCTTGCGTAGTATATCCATCGCTAACTCAAGCCCAGCAACGGTATTGGTATGGTAGGGACCTACTTGTAAATAAGGAAGGTCTTTAATTTCAACCTGCCATGCATCATTACCAAACACAACAATATCAATGGTGTCTTTTGGATATTTTTTAGTGATGAGTTCACAAAGCGCCATTGCTACTTTTTTTGCTGGCGTGATTCGGTCCTCACCATATAAAATCATGGAATGCGAAATATCAATCATCAGTACCGTTGACGTTTGCGTTTTAAAATCCGCCTCACGTATTACCAAGTCGTCTTCGTGCATCGAAAAGGCATCTACCCCTCTATTGATTTGCGCATTTTTAATGCTCTCTGTAAAATCTATTTGCTCCATTAAATCACCAAACTGAAAAGAGCGGGTATCTGAATTAATATCACCAGTTGGACCTGCTTTGGTGGTACTATGGTTTCCTTGCTTACCTTTTTTTAGTTTGCCAAAGATTTCTTCGAGGCTTTTTTGACGAATGGTTTGTTCGGTTTTTGCAGTGATGGCAAATTTTCCATCCTGTGGGTTTTCTTTTAAATAACCGTTTTGCTTAAGGTCTTCAATAAAATCACCCACCCCGTACGCGTCATCTGTAAATTTATGGGTTCGGTCTAATTGATTGAGCCAATCCAAGGCCTCTGTAGCATCTCCGCTTGTATAATTCAATAACTGGGTAAAGATGTCAAGCATCTGCTCAAATTTAGATTTTGAGTTTTCTCCAGGTACAAAATTGATAAAACGATGTCCAATCATAGGTATCTAAAGTAACAAATAGTAGGCACTAAAGTTCGTTTTTGTGCATACCAAATGCTTTATACATCCTAGAGCGGTCAAACATTTTTTCGTTGTTAGAGATAAAAATTGCGGCAACGCCATTGCCAATAAAATTGGTAATAGCCCTTGCTTCAGACATAAAGCGGTCTACACCAAGTAATAATGCAAGCCCTTCTATTGGAATTACTTTGGTAGCTGTCAATGTAGACGCTAGAATTATAAAGCCACTTCCTGTTACGCCGGCAGCTCCTTTAGAGGTTACCATCAAAATACCAATGATGGTTATGATTTGCTCCAAATTCAATTGAATATGAAAAACCTGGGCCAAAAATATGATGGCCATAGATAAATAAATGGAAGTCCCGTCTAAATTAAATGAATAGCCAGCAGGGACCACTAGGCCTACCACAGACTTGTGACATCCCATATGCTCCAACTTTTCCATGAGTGATGGAAGTGCCGCCTCTGAAGAAGAAGTACCTAACACAATGAGTAGTTCGTTTTTGATATAGCCTAAAAATTTCCAAATACTAATTTTATAATAATTTAAAACAGCGCCTAATACTAAAAAAATAAATAGGGCCATGGTGATATAAACACAGGCCATTAATTTACCAAGTGGTAACAAAGTAGCTACACCATATTTTCCAATGGTAAATGCCATACCACCAAAAGCTCCTATGGGTGCAAGTTTCATTACTAAATGAAGACCTCTAAATACATATTTTGATAGCCAATATATTTTGATTAAAATAGTCTCTTTGTTTTTTAATCTACTAATAATGATACCTGCAAGTATTGCAAAAAGTAACACTTGAATGGTGAGGTTATCTTGAAAAAACTGGACCCAAGAAATGGAAACAGGACCTTTGCTATATTTAGAAATATCGCCCTTGGCTACTATGCTGGTATTTACTCCCGAACCAGGCTCTATCAAATAGCTCACACCAATTCCAATGAATAAAGCAAGGGTGGTAATGATTTCGAAATATAAGAGAGCCTTACCGCCCACTTTTCCTACCTTTTTTAAATCTCCCATACCACAAATACCGGTGACCATGGTAAGTAAAATAATAGGATAGATAAATAGCTTAATGGTATCAATAAAATATTTACCTAGCGGTTGCATCGCTACTCCTGTAGCTGGGAAAAAATGACCCACGAGTATCCCTGCTGTGATAGCAAACAATACCCAAAAAGTTAAATTGGTTGCGATTCTTTTTATCATGTTCTCTCGCTTATACAAGATGGATCATAAATATAGGATTAAATCAATTGGGTTAATTACCTATTGACACAAATCGATTCTCCCTATTTTGAACCTAATCAAGTATGTATTGTTGTAGTATTAAACAGCAACATGAAAGCATTATACATTGCACTAGGCTTAGGCGCCATTTATTTTATTTTTCAGTCATTTATTGCGGTCAACTCTGTTAAAACTGAAAAACAAAAATATAGGACCGTGGTTAAAGATGATGAGTTAGAAATAAGATACTATCCGGCAGCAACCATGGCAACGGTTTATTCGAGTTCCACAAATTACAAGTCGGTAGCTAGTAGTGGTTTTGGAAAACTAGCCCGCTATATATTTGGCGGCAACAATGAAAACGAGAGCATTGCCATGACGGCTCCGGTAAGAATGAATATGTCAGAAAAGGGCGCTGAAATGAGTTTTGTAATGCCAACAAAATACAATGAAAGTAATTTACCCAAACCCAATGACGAGAGCATTCGGATTCATGAGTCAGCTCCGCAATACGTTGCAGTGGTTTCGTTTGGAGGCTATGCAAACGACGAAAAAATAAAAACGCATAAAGAAAAACTATTACAAATACTTTCAGAACGTAACATAAAAGTTACGGGTGATTATACATTTTTGGGATACAATGCCCCCTACCAAATGATTGCGAGAACCAATGAGATTGCCATTCCAATAGAATGGAAAGAATAAATTTTAGCATGATTTTCTTACATTTATAGCAATTGGAAAAACTATAATATGAAAGACCCTCGTTATCCTATTGGAAATTTTGAATTCAAGCCATTTAGCCAAGACATCAAAAATGATTGGTTAGCGGAAATGAAAGCAGCACCTACACATTTAGATGTAGCGCTACAAAATTTAAATAATGAGCAGCTAGATACCCCATATAGAGATGGCGGCTGGACCGTTCGACAACTGGTGCATCATTTAGCAGATAGCCATATGAATGCATTTATAGTTTTTAAATTGACATTAACCGAAGACCTACCAACCATTAAAGACTACAGTGAGAACGATTGGTCATTTACAACCGATGTATTGCATACGCCTATTCAAGTTTCCGTTTCATTATTAAGTGCCCTCCACCAAAGATGGGTAGACTTACTCCATAGTTTTACAGATGAGCAGTGGCAAAGGAAGTTTTTTCATCCCACCCATAACGTTGAAATAAGTTTATGGGATTTCTTCGCGGTATATACCTGGCACGGTAAACACCATGTAGCCCATATCACTACGCTTAGAGAATTAAGGGGCTGGTAAAGCAACCAATTTTGTATATTATTGTTTAACAATAGTATATGAAAAGGAGAATTTCTGTTTTCAACCTGATTATTGGGCTTTTTTCATTGATTTCTTCGGTAAGTGGCCAATCAACAGTTGTCCTTAGCGGTAGTGTAAAAGACAAACAAACCGGCGAGTCTTTAATTAAGGCCGTGGTACGTATCCAGGAACTACCAAACGCTGGTATTATTTCCAATGAATATGGCTTTTATTCGCTGTCGCTACCTAAAGGAAATTACTCCGTTATGGTATCACAAGTAGGTTACGAAACGCTGGTTCAAAAAATAAAACTAGACAGCAGCCAATCCATTCATTTTTATTTACAAACAAAATATATTTTAAAAGAAGTGGTGGTGGAGTCGTCACGTAAAAACGACAATTTAACCAAAGCTCAAATGGGTACCGAAACCATTAACATGTCGGCGATTAGCAAAGTGCCTGTTATTTTTGGTGAAAAAGATCTTTTAAAGACGATACAATTATTACCCGGTGTAAAATCGGCAGGTGAAGGCAACAGCGGCTTTTTTGTACGTGGTGGGGGAGCCGATCAAAATTTAATTTTACTTGATGAAGCGCCCGTATACAATGCTACGCATTTACTTGGTTTTTTTAGCACATTTAATAGTGACGCTATTAAAGATGCCACTATCATAAAGGGCAATAGCCCCAGTCAATACGGCGGAAGACTTTCGTCTGTGCTAGATGTTAAAATGAAAGAAGGTAATAACCAAGATTATACCGTTAATGGTGGCATTGGTTTGATAAGCAGTAAAGTAAGTGTTGAGGGCCCACTTCAAAAAAACAAATCTTCGTTTATTCTTTCTGGCCGAAGAACCTACGCGGATGTATTTTTAAAAGCGACAGAAAAATTTAAAGACAACATTTTATATTTCTACGATTTAAATGCAAAAGCAAATTATCAAATCAACGCAAAAAACAAAGTATATATTTCAGGATATTTTGGAAGAGATGAATTAGGACTTGGACAAGACTTTGGTATAGACTGGGGCAATAAAACGGGTACTATTAGATGGAATAAAATTATTAGCAATAAATTATTTTTAAACACATCTTTCATTTACAGCGACTACAATTATAATGTCAAACTTAAAAATGGTACAACGAATTTTAATATTAACTCAGAAATTAAAGACGTTAATCTAAAACAAGATTACACGTTTTATGCCAATACTCAAAACACGCTCCGCTTTGGATTTAATACCATCTTACATAACATTAAGCCTAGTACATTTAGCGGCACCGTTATTAATAGTGTTTCTAAGGAAGGAAGAAATGGCCTCGAAAACGCACTTTACCTCACTAACAATTATAAAGCCACAAATCAACTTACTATCGATTATGGTATGCGCCTATCGATGTATAGTTTAATGGGTGGTGATGTCTATAATATGTATGAAAATGGAGTAGTGCGTTCGTCTATAAAACTTTCTCCTTCTAGTTTTGGAAAAACATATGCAAATCTAGAACCCCGAATTACCACCAACTACCGTATCGATGATGAAAAAAGTATTAAAGCCGGCTATGCTAGAAACGTGCAACACCTGCATTTGTTAAGCAATTCTGTTGCGTCTAGCCCTTCCGATCAATGGATTGGTAACTCCTATAATATTAAACCAGAAATTGCAGACCAGCTAAGTGTGGGCTATGTAACAAAACTATTTAAAAATAATTTTGAATTAACAGCAGAAGGGTATTATAAATATTTACAAAATCAGATAGACTACAAAGATGGTGCCGAAATAAATACGGTTTCGGATGTTGAAAGTGTTTTGTTATATGGCATAGGCAGGGCGTATGGTTTAGAGTTATTGTTAAAGAAAAAAGAGGGACGCTTAACAGGATGGATTGGATATACGCTTTCTAAAACAGAAAGAAAAATTGATGGTATTAATGATAGTAAATGGTATAATGCCAGACAGGATAGAACGCATGATATATCCGTGGTGGGTATTTATGATTTAAACGAGCGCTGGTCTATCTCTGGTGTGTTTGTGTACAATACCGGAGATGCTGTAACATATCCTACTGGAAAATATAATTTACAGGGGCAAACACTTTATCAGTACGCGGCTAGAAACGCCAATCGTATGCCAGCTTACCACCGACTCGATTTTAGTGCTACCTACGAGAAAAACAAAACCAAAAGAAGCCACGGTTCTTGGAACTTTAGTTTGTACAATGTGTATGGTAGAGAAAATGCATACCGAATTAGTTTTAAAGACGACCCCAATGATCCTACTAGAACACAAATTATTAGAACTGCACTTTTTAAATGGGTACCAAGCGTAACCTATCAATTTAAATTTTAGGCATGAAAAAAATATTCTTTTTGTTATCGTTTTGTGCCACACTACTTATTGGTTGTGACAAAGAAATTAGCTTGGTACTAGATAACAATGAGCCTGTGCTCGTTATTGATGGTAGCATTACAGATCAAGCCGGACCTTATTTTGTTCAGCTTTCTATGTCTACACCCGTTGGCAATCCAACCCGTATAGTTGGTGTTAACAACGCGCGCGTTATCATTACAGACCACAATGGAGTTAAAGACAGTTTAGAATTTGTTAGCAACGGTTTATACCGCACCAAAAAAATAAAAGGAACCGAAGGCGGCACTTACAACCTAGAAGTAATGGTAGATCAAAAAAAATATACCGCTTCTAGTAGCATGCCACAAAAAGTTAATTTAGACAGCCTGCGCATTAATACCTTTCCATTTAATGGAGAAATTAGATATAGTGTCATTCCGGTTTATTTAGACCCTATTATACTGGGCAACAGCTACCGCTTTATTCAAAAAATAAACGATACCCTAGATCCAACTTTTCACATTTTTAATGACAACCTAAACAATGGAAAAGTAAATCAACGACCATTACGTGGGGGTGACGATAATTTAAAAATTAAACCACGTGACAATGTTTTTGTAGAAATGCAGTGCATTTCAAACGCTAGTTTTATCTACTTTAATAGTCTCGATCAGCAAAGTGGCGCAGGACCTGGTGGTGGAACCGCACCATCAAATCCACCATCCAACATAGCAGGGGGTGCACTTGGGATTTTTTCGGCTCACACGGTGCAGCGGAAAACAATTCGGATAAATTAATGAGCTATGTAAGCGCCTAATGTTGATTATTTAATGTTTCAACTATTTTTTTTAGTCTTTTTAAGGCGCCTTGGGTTTGTTGAATAACAAATGCATCCATAACCCGTTTTTCTTGTAACAAATTTTCAAATCGCTTGTTTCCCCTCAGGTTTTTTTCAAGCTCCTGTGGATTATACGCATAAATTTTTTCTTGATTTTGAACATTTGAAACATGGGTATTTAGGCCTGCGTTTTCTGAATACATATCACCCAAACGTTGTGACACCCGCATCGTTAAATCAGTTGATAGTTTGAAATCATCGTATCTATCATAGTGCTTTAAAATGCTAGATAAAAGTTCATGGTCTTGAATCAAATAAAGTTTACCCGATCCTTTGAGTGCATCAATTTCGGCAGTGCTACTAGCAAAAAAGGTGAAAACCATTGACCTGCTTGCATAGATCACAATTGAATCTTGCGGTAATTCAATTTCTTTTCGAGACCACTTGGTTAATAAACTATCGGCATCTAATGCTTTTTTATGATACTTAAGGTTATACACTAAATCAGAGCTGTCTCTTTGTAACTCTAAAACCATCCGTTTAATTACGCCAGTTTCTTCTTTATGGTGTTGATAGTTTTCGACGATATGTTCTGCTGTTACGGCTAGTGAGATACCAATTACAATAACTAAAATTTCTGCAATAAAGCCTTTTACGAATTTGGGTTTGTGTACTTCCATATATGTGTGTTAAGCGAGATCGTATTTAATGTATTGAATGATAGAACCTTCTCAAAATACAAAATTGTTTGTTGGTGTAGGTCGGGATCAAATCGGCAACACAAGGATTTTCGGTCCAATGCACTGCAGACTTAGCTACCGCACCATCCTTTCTTGATTAAATTTAACACCTGAATTAACAAAATAATTCAAGTGTTTTTGTCCTAGTTTGTTTCATATATAATTGATAATCATTTATATATGTATATCATTATTAATAGTGATCATGGCGGTTGTAACCAGATTCCTAAAATTCTTACTAATGCCAGCATGTAATAAAACAAAGTACTCATATTTTACTTATTTTACATTTAACTTAAAAATCTATTGCACTAAAAATCAATTAAAAAAATTACTATGGGAGCAACTAATTATTTAAAATTCTTTTCACTTCTTGCCTTTATTGCTTTTGCAGCAATAAGTTGCTGGGCAACTGCCGAATCTTTACATCTATTATTACCAAGTTGGCCAATTGTTTTTTGCTGGGTTGTAAGTGTAGGGTTTTTTATTATAGCCTCATTGGGCACAAAAATGATTGTTGATTCACTAAACCAAAACGTTTACATTGAAAAAAGAGGTGTATTGCTTGTTGGTGGAATTATTTTGGTGATTTTGTTTTGGTTGATTTGCGTAATGCCAACTAATACGCATACATTCTTTTTTAGGAATAAAGTAAATGAAAAAGTAGATCTGGACATAACCACAACAAAAAAGTACCTAAGTGATATAAAAAATAATCAGAAAACTACTGATAGTTTAAACTATAGAATTAATAATTTAGATAATGCGTTAGGTAAGGAACTTCAAGAGTTGCTTGGTGAAATTAATAATAGCAATAACCCTGGGTATGGGCCTAATGCAAAAGCGATTTTACAAAAAATTGGATTTTTGTTAGGAACAGACCCAATTACTCCACTATCATTTGTAGGCACAACACCAAGAGATAAAGAAAACCTCAAAAACGGGTATATTGCTAAAATAAACGAGACTAAAAAGACAACTCTTGAAAGGTGGGAAAAAGAATTAAAGAAAACTGTAAATCAAGAAGGTAAAAAGGATGCTGAAAAAGCTTATAATGAACTTGATATTCTTCAAAAGCAAATTAAAGCAGGGGCAATTAATTTAAATGATGCTAAAGAAATTGAAGATGTTAGCGATAAAATTAACAGGGGCTATGCAGTAATTAAGGCTAATTCAAGTGCGGTTAAATTTGCAAAGGATACAGATAAAATATCAAGTGCTGATGAAAAAGCTTACACCGCCGAAAACCCAGTATCAAAAGTTAAACGTTTAACAAGTGTTTTTGATGTTTGGAAAGACTTTTTAGCTGGTGCTTACGCCGGTAGTGGTTTTTTGTTTTGGGTAATTATTGCTATACTTGTTGATATAGCAGCATTTATCTTTTTTGACATAACATTTAAAAAGTAAGACTATTTAACCAACAATTTAAATTAAGAATATGCCAGTAGAAATTAATAAAAATGATGAAGAATCATCATTTAATCCAAGTCCCGATCCAATTGGAATTGAGCAAACGCCAATAACAACAAATGAAACTAACTCATACAATGATAATAATAACGAAAGCACGACAGGTCTTAGTGCAATTGAAATGAGTGACCCAAATAGCATTAATGTTACAATCCCCGACCAAAATGCTCCATTGATTATTTTATTTGGCCCACCGGCTTGTGGAAAAACGATGACGCTAGTTCGGTTAACAAGATTTTTACAGAACCAGGGGTATACAATATCACCGATAAAAACATTCCGACCAACAACAGATACACACTATAAAAAAATGTGTGACAACTTTGATCAAATGATTAATAACAACAATGCTGCTGCAGGAAATAGCCGTATAAGTTTTATGCTTGTTGAAGTTTTAAACAATGGAAAACGTTTGTGCCAAATATTAGAGGCACCGGGAGAATATTACTTCGACCCTCAAAAACCAACTGCTCCGTTTCCAAACTATGTAAATAGAATCATTGCTAGTGGCAATCGTAAAATATGGTCCATTTTAGTAGAGCCAGATTGGCAAAATGATATAGATAGAAGAAACTATGTTACTAGAATAAGCAATCTAAAACAAAAAATGCGAATGAGTGACAATGTAGTATTCATTTACAATAAGATTGATAAAACTAATTTTGTCAGAAGTGTTGGAGATATAAATATTCCTGCCGCAATACAGGATATACAATACTTGTATCCTAACATTTTTGTGCCGTTTTTAAATCGAAATCCAATTACTAAAATATTCAAAAAATTTAACTGTGAATTTGTGCCTTTTCAAACAGGTGACTATACCGAGGCTATTAACGGCTTAACATACCAAGAAGGGCCAGATGAATATTGTAATAATTTATGGAATACTTTATTAAGTAAAATAAAGGGGTAACAAGATATGGATTTGAAATTAAACTTGTTTGTACATGGTGTTCCAAAGGGTCAAAAAATTTGGGGACCACAAGAAGAAGATCGAAATTTTATTGAAAGCTTTTATTCACAGAAATCGAATTTAAGCTCTCAGTTAAAAATTGACGTCATGAAAATGGGTAAAGACTTGTATTGCTATTTTACCTATTTAAGGGGGGGCAACATACTTGATATAGATAATCGACCAGGGTCTTATTTTGCAATAACAATTAGAATAAATGCATATTATAGTGACTTGTTAAATATGTATAATATCCTAGACGCTTCCTTTCAAAAATTTATTCTCGGTAAAATTCTAACAAGTAACGAATCTTCATCAAAGTATTTGATAGATGATTTTCAACAATGCGATGACACTTTTAAATCACTTGAGAAAGACATCATAAATTACTTGAGTTCATTCTCAAATAGTTCAGATTTTATAAATTCAGATAATTTTATAACTAACTCAAAATTAGCTTGTCAAAATATAAATCTATTAGAGTGTACTAATAAAAACATATTAGCCTATATCAAAGAAAAGGGCAGTATATCTGTTTCGCCTTATCATCCTTCGAGACAATTTATAGAATATACGCGCAAAAAGGAGGAGGAATTTGAAAAGCTGAAACTAGAGGCACAAAAACGTGTTGGAGAGGAAAAAAGAAAATCAGAACAAGAAATACAGTCGTTAAAGGCAGAATACTCGACTGTAGATAAAAAAATGGCAGATCTGAATAGGCAAGTTGAGATTGAAAAATCGAATGCGATTTCTTTAAAACAAAAGCTTGAATTAAATGAACAAGAGCACATTAAAATTAAAAATTCCAATGCTGCCAAGTTAAAAGAAGCGGAAAATATAATTAATGAACTGAAAAATAAGCAACCTGAAAATACAAGTAATGGTGGGCTTAAAAATACCGCGAAATTGGTTCCTCTAAAATACTACTTGTTATTGATTACTGTTCTTCTAACGCTTTTAGTTCTTTTAGGGTTTGTTTTTTTTTCGGTAAAACTATCCTTAGATAATGATCGAATAAATAAAGATATTAACTCAAAAGTTGATGTAATTAATAAAAAAATCGATGTACTGAATGGATTATTAAATTCAGAAAAAAAACCTGAAAATAACACATCTGTAAAACAAACAATTCAACCAACCGAATCAGTAAAAGGAGCCGCGGGTTCAACAGGCACCAAAAGAACTACTGCTGTGCCGTCTGTTGCTAAAAAAAAGCTTCAAAGTCCGGAAAAGAATACCACAAATTAAAATAATTAATCTTTTTCTTCTATTCAAGTTAAATGACACTAGTGATATAATTATCACTTCATCTTAGCGGCAAAAAACAATAATTTACTAAATTGAAATTCAATTAAGATGAACAATGATGTTTATATTTTTGGAGAATTTAATAATGGATACAATCAATATCCCGATGATTATACTAAAAAGATATTTGAAACCTTTTATTTAAATTCTGAATCAGAAACACAAGTATGCGTACACAGAGATGGTAATTTAATGTATTATGCATATACAAGAAAGCTCGAGAATACTAAATATATTGGATTTTGTGTGGTTTTAAATGGCTCCATGTTAACTAAGGTAAGCGGATTATTTTCACTTTTTGAAAAAACGATTTTTGAACTTGTTTCGAATGGCTTACTTATTCATTTTGATGATCAAGGGAGAATCGTTACAAATGTTGATAAACTATATCTAAATCGAGAAAAAATCGATTTAATCACCAAATCAATAAGCGAAAATTTTAATAAGTTACAAAAAACCTCGAAGACGCTGCCAGCTATCAATAATAGCGTTTCAAAGGATTCAATTAAGTTTTTTTCTGTAGATGATGACGTAAAAGATATAATTAATTCAAGTCATACTTTTGGATATACTTTTATTTATAAATCAAAAGATTTTAATACGCCTAAATTAAATAATTACAAAGAAGTTATTGAAGCCCTTAGCAAGGAAAAAATTGAACTTACTATACAGCTCAATGAATTAAACGAAGAATATCAAAAAACATTAAAGGAAAAGAAGCAATATCGCTTTGTCGCAATACTCTTTTTTTTAGTGCTTGGTTGCTTGATTGGGTTGATTGGATTAAATAAAAATTTAAACCAAGCTAATAATACAATTAATAAACAAGCTGCCGAATTAAATGACAAAAGCGTTGAAATAGAGACTCTTAAAAATGAAAAAAAGAATTTAAAGAATGAGATAAAATATAGAGACGGCCAAATTCAATATCTCAATAATAAGAACCAAGAACTACAAAATAAAATAGATGGTTATGAACTAGCGTATGGCGATTAATAAAATCATTTCTTTGATATCTTAAATGATAACATACTGCTTGCGCAAATATTCAATGCTTTGCTTTGCCCCAAACAAAAAAACCCAAGCGGGGTGCCTGGGTCTTAATTTCGATCTGGTGGTGTGGGCCGGGATCGAACCGGCGACACAAGGATTTTCAGTCCTTTGCTCTACCGACTGAGCTACCGCACCATTCCCTTTCGGGGCAGCAAAAATAGGGGGATTTCACATATAATCCACAACTCAATCCATATTTTTTAAAATTCGCAATTCTTAGGTGTTCTAGCAAAAGCAATCACGTCTCTGATGTTGCCCATGCCTG
>JACCDP010752203.1_pt1 | contig 13445 bp, 13 predicted proteins | sample 7445841 | NCBI WGS metagenome assembly JACCDP01 (sample SAMN15323441, study PRJNA562643) | freshwater metagenome | isolation source: river surface water | place: USA:Blue River Watershed | collected 2017-08-17
AGTCCACGGCGGTTTGCATCAGTGCATTGAAATAGTCCAAGGCACCGACCAAGCCCAAATCGGCGGCGGCGCTCGGGCGGCCGTGGTGGGCATCTTGACCAGCGGGTTTGCCGAGTTGATCGGCTTGCATCATCACGTCCCGAATGTCGTCAGCCACTTGGTAGGCCTCGCCCAAGGTTTCACCCAGTTTGCGCCATGGCGCAGGATCCACACCGGCGGCCAATGCGCCTGCGCAGGTGGCAGCCACAAACAAAGCCCCGGTTTTGGCGCGCTGGTATTGACCGAGTTCCACACGGGATTCGCATTCCCACGCTTGGCCAGCCACGATGCCATCGGGTGCGCCCACGCCATCGCTGATGACGCTGAGCAATTGCACGGTTCGCATGGGGTGCAGGCGACCACTGTGGGCCAGCGTTTGGTAAGCCATGATGATCAATGCATCCCCCGTCAACAGCGCCAGCGGTTCGCCAAATTGTTTGTGCACGGTGATGCGCCCCCGACGCAGATCCGCGTCGTCAAAGCACGGCATGTCATCGTGAACCAAGGAGGCGCAGTGCAACAGTTCGATTGCCACTGCGGCGGCATCGGTCAAGCCGCTGTCGTCTTCGCCACAGGCTTTGGCCACCGCCATGCATAACTGCGGACGAATGCGCGCACCCCCGGGAAACACCGCGTGCCGCATCGCTTCCATCAATCGAGGCGGGGCACTGCTGCTGCGGGTCCGGGAAAAGTGCTGCTCAAGCGCAGCTTCTATGCGGTTAATCAAACTCATGGGACCCCCTGATGGGGTGGCAACCGCCGCACCGACGATTCGGAGCGACATCCACAAGTGTCAATTTAACATGACACTATGGTTTGTCAATCAGATAAATCGAGCCTTTACCGACCCAAGGGGCTGACCGCAAACAGCCATTTGTGCCCGCCAAACAACAAAAACGCCCAGACCGCGACCCCAACGCTCACCACCAGCACGGTGTTGAAGGTGTTCACCGGCGGGGTTAGAACGTCGGGCGCGTCCAGCGCCGCCAGTCGGTCACGCTGTCTGGCTGCACGAAAATTGAGCACCGCCCAGACCAAAAAAGCGCCAAACAACACCACATCGGCCAGTTTGCCGTTGGACAACAAATGCGCGAGTGCCCAGACCTTGACCGACAACACCATGGGATGGCGCAACTTGGCTTTGATCGCGTTGTGCGGCACTTGGGACGCCACCAGCAACACCAACGCCAACAGCATCAGCAATGCCGCCAAGTGGCGCATGCCCACTGGTGGCACCCACAGCCAGGGACTGTCCCAGCGAATTTGGCTAAAGCCATAGACCATGAGCACAAAGCCGGTCAACGAGGCCACGCTGTAAATGCCTTTGTATAACTTCTCGCCCCACTGAGCCAATTTCTCGGTGCGCCAACGGTCGGCAAACACGCGCACCGAATGGCTGCCCAAAAACAACACCAATCCCAAAATAAACAATGCCATGCTGGTCTCCTTGTGAGCTGCCGGTGGGTGCGGCCTGCGGGCCGCGAATGCGAATCAGGTCAGTGCTTGCGTTGCAACACCCAGTCTGCCAGCGATTGCAAAACCTGTGTGTCTGCAAGGCTGCTGTGCGCGAGTGCTTGCTGTGCCTGCGCGGCCAAGCGTGCCGCCTCTTGCTGAGCCCCTGACAGCCCCAACAAAGACACATAAGTGGGCTTGTGGTTGTCAGCGTCTTTGCCTGCCGTTTTGCCCAACACCGCGGTGTCGGCGGTGACATCCAAAATATCGTCAACCACTTGAAACGCCACGCCCAAGGCCTGCCCATAAGACAACAAGGCTTGTGACGCTTGCGCCGACGCTTGCGCGGCCACGGCCCCCATCATGACGCTGGTTTCGAGCAAGGCCCCGGTTTTGCAACGGTGCATGCGACGCAGTTGTTCCAGCGTCAACTGCTCGCCCACACTGGCCAAGTCAATCGCTTGTCCGCCAGCCATGCCCGCATGGCCTGCACCTCTGGCCAACAAACCACACAAACCCGCTTGCACCGCCGCAGGGATGTCTGAGTGTGTGGGGGTGAGCAATTCAAACGCCAAAGTTTGCAACGCATCGCCCGCCAACAACGCACCGGCTTCGCCATAGGCCACGTGCACCGTGGGTTTGCCGCGCCGAAGCACATCGTTGTCCATGCAAGGCATGTCGTCATGCACCAACGAGTAAGCGTGTATCAACTCAATGGCACAAGCCGCGCGCAAACCGGCTTCGTTCATCCAAGCAGCAGGCTGTGGTGGGGCGCAGGCCCGCACACTGGCCAACACCAACAAAGGGCGCAGTCGCTTGCCCCCATCGAGCACGGCATAGCGCATGGCTTGCCCTAAATCTGCGGGCGCGTCTGGCGGAACCCATTGTTCCAATGCCTGCTCAACATTCAACAATTGCGCTGCAGTCCATGCTTGCAAATCAAAGCCACTCATTCCGCGCTGCCCGACCAGTTTTTCAAGGTGCCCGCTTCAAGCACTTGAATTTGACCTTCCACCGCTTGCAACTGCGCGCGGCAGTGCGACAGCAAAAACGCACCGCGCTGGTAGGAATGCAACATGTCAGCGAGCGGCATTTGGCCTGACTCCATGCGTGCCACCAATTGCTCGAGTTCTTGCACGGCCGCTTCGTAGCTGGCGGGTGGGGCTTGGGTGGAGTGCTCGGTGGGGGGCGTTTTGGCGGCCTTGGTCATGGTGTCTCAAGTGGCTGATTTCACGGGATTGTAGGAGGCGACAGGGACACGGCTACAATCCGCTTCCGTCTGGCCAGGGGCCAGTTTTTTTGTCATCTCCCTGTGGGGAGTCTTTAGGTCAGGGCGTTCCATGTCTGATTTAAGTCTTCAACTGCAGCAGGCCAGCGGCCAACTCCCAGTTACAAGCTATTTTGATGAGGCGCTTTACCAGCGCGAATTGCAAACATTGTTCAAGCGAGGACCACGCTATGTGGGCCATGCCTTGTCAGTGCCCGAGGTCGGTGACTATTTCGCCTTGCCCCAGGAAAACGAGGGACGCGCACTGGTGCGCACCGCGCAAGGCATCCAACTCATCTCCAATGTGTGCCGCCACCGCCAAGCGGTGATGCTCAAAGGGCGCGGCAATTTGAACGACCCCGCCAAGGCGATGGGTGGCAATTTGGTCTGCCCTTTGCATCGCTGGACTTATTCACCGCAAGGCGTGTTGTTGGGCGCGCCCCATTTTCAACAAGACCCGTGCTTGAATTTGGACAACTACCCGTTACAAGAATGGAATGGCATGTTGTTCGAAGCCAATGGTCGCGATGTGGCGGCGGACATGGCGCAACTCGGGCCGCGCCAGCAACTCGACTTCAGTGGCTACGCGCTGGACCATGTCGAAATGCATGAATGCCATTACAACTGGAAAACCTTCATCGAGGTCTACCTTGAGGACTACCACGTGGGGCCGTTCCACCCAGGGTTGGGCAACTTTGTCACTTGCGACGATTTGCAGTGGGAACTCAAGAGTGAATATTCTGTGCAAACGGTTGGCGTGGCCAACCGCTTAGGCAAAGCCGGCAGCCCGGTGTATGAGCGTTGGCACCAAGCGGTGCTCAATTACACCCAAGGTGAGCCACCGGCGCATGGCGCCATTTGGCTGACCTACTACCCCAACATCATGGTTGAGTGGTACCCGCATGTGCTGACCGTGTCCACGTTGCATCCCATGGGGCCCACCAAAACCATGAACATCGTCGAGTTCTTCTACCCGGAAGACATTGTGGCGTTTGAACGTGATTTTGTTGAAGCGCAACGCTCGGCATACATGGAAACTTGCGTGGAAGACGATGAGATTGCCGAGCGCATGGACCAAGGCCGCCTGGCCTTGATGCAACGCGGCGACAACCAAGTGGGGCCTTACCAAAGCCCCATGGAAGACGGCATGCAGCATTTCCATGAGTGGTACCACAGACGCATGTCGGCCACACCTTAATGCAAGCCCTTTGGATGTTGCTGGCCTCTGCGTTTTTGGCCAGCATGGGGGTATGCGTCAAATTCGCATCGGCCTATTTCCACGCCAGTGAATTGGTGTTTTTTCGTGGCTTCATCAGTTTGGTAATGATGGCGACCTATGCCGCTTGGGCTGGCCAAAGTTTGCGCACACCCGTTCCCGCCATGCATTTTTGGCGCAACATCGTTGGTGTGACTTCCTTGGGTTTTTGGTTTTACGCATTGGGCAAATTGCCTTTGGCCACCGCGATGACACTCAACTACATGAGCAGTGTGTGGATCGCGGCGTTCTTGGTGGGCGGCACGCTCATGGGCACGCTGGTGGGCACGGCCAACGATGCGCGCAAACAAGGCCCCTTGGTGCTGGCGGTGCTCAGTGGTTTTGTCGGTGTGGTGATGATGCTTCGCCCGACCATCGAACAAGACCAATGGTTTGCGGGCTTGGTCGGTTTGATGTCCGGGTTCATTTCTGCTTTTGCCTACATGCACGTGATGGCGTTGGGTCGTGCCGGTGAACCTGTCGCACGCATCGTGTTTTACTTTGCCTTGGGCACCACAGTGGCAGGCGCTTTGGGCATGGCTGTCACAGGCATGTCAACATGGGACTGGTCACACGCGGTTTGGTTGTTGCCCATCGGTGTGTTGGCGTCGCTGGGTCAAATGTGTTTGACCCGCGCGTATTCGCAAGGTGCCACCTTGGTGGTGGCCAATCTCCAATACTCGGGCATTGTGTTTGCCTGTTTGTACGGCTTGTTTTTGTTTGATGAACAATTGCCATGGATCGGCTGGATGGGGATGGGGCTGATCATGGCCAGCGGCATCGCGTCTACCGTGTTGCGCACCCGCGCCGTGCCCGATTCACCTGCTGAGGAACATTGACCATGTACACCACTTTGATTTCTGCCAAGGAGTTGACACACTTTTCTGGCGACTTGCGCGTCTTTGATTGCAGCGCCGATTTAACCAACCCACCAGCGGGCCGCGAACAATTTGAATCGCAGCACATCGCAGGTGCGTTGTTCGCTGACATCAACACCGATTTGTCCAGCCACGACCCGGCCGTGGCCGTCAATGGCGGTCGCCATCCCTTGCCTTCACGCGAGCACTTTGCCCAGTGGTTGGGACGCATGGGCGTCGGGCCCACCACCCAAGTCGTGGTGTATGACCGCCAAGGCATGAATTTTTGCGGACGCTTGTGGTGGATGCTCCAATGGTGCGGCCATGAGGCCGTGGCCGTGTTGGATGGCGGCTTGCAAGCCTGGGTAGCGGCGGGTGGTGAACTGGCCAGCGGTGAATCACCCCCCACCCACGCCAGCCACTTCACACTGCGCCCTGCGCGGGTGACCCTGCGATTGACCGCTGAGGTGTCAGCCGACTTGGGCAAACCCTCGCAAACGGTTTTGGATGCACGCGCGCCGGCACGTTTTCGGGGCGAGACAGAGCCGTTTGACCCCGTGGCCGGTCACATCCCCGGGGCGCTCAATCGGCCATTCAACACCAACCTGGGTGCGGATGGGTTGATGAAACCCCCGGCGCAATTGCGCGCTGAATTTGAGGCGTTATTGGCTGGCCATGCAGCAGACACGGTGGTTCACCATTGCGGCAGTGGCATCAGCGCCATTCCGAATCTGCTGGCCATGGAAGTCGCCGGACTCGGACGCACTGCGCTGTATGCAGGCAGTTGGAGTGATTGGTGCAACACCCCCGGGTTGCCTTGCGCGCAAGGGTGAAAAAATGCCCTTTTGACAAAGCTTGTCAATTCAATGACGGATGGCATCGGCTTTTTGACTTCATTTCTCGTCCCTGACCCGGGTGTTTTCCCCTGATTTAAAGAGGGGTTTTTTAATAACCACACAGTCATTACGATTATCGATGACATTTGCCAGCGGAGTCATCTGTTCATCCTCTCATTCAATCAAGGATTGTCATGTATCAAATCAAACCAGCCGTTGCAGCCATGCTGTTGGGCGTGGCTGCCACCTGTGCGCAGGCAGACACCACCAACGTCAAAACCCAAACGATTGTGGAAGTCAAAAAGATGGGCGAGCATTGCGAAGACGATCCCAATTGCTTCAACCGTTACCACCCCGCCATCAAACCTGTGGCGCGTGCCAATCCCGGTGACCTGATTGTGGTGCACACCCGTGACGCCTTGGACGCCAAACTCAATATCAATTCCGTGCCCAAAGATGTCACCGCGATTGACACCAATCTGATTCACCCGATGACCGGCCCGATCTACATTGAAGGTGCCAAGCGCGGCGATGTACTCGCCATCAAATTGATTGACATCAACCCAAATGAATACGGTTACACCACTTTGATTCCTGGCTTTGGCTTTTTGCCAGACATGTTCCCAGATCCCTATGTCGCCAACTGGAAATTGAACCGCTATGAAGCCGTGTCTGAACAGTTGCCCGGCGTTCGCATTCCCATGAACGGTTTCATGGGCTCGGTGGGTGTCATGCCCGGCGAAGAAGAGGTCGAAAAATGGCTGGCAAGAGAATCACAGCTTGGCGCAGCAGGCGGCGTGGCTCTGCCACCGCAACCCATCAGTGCCCGCCCAGCGGATATTTGCGGCCCCAATGGCAGCCACAAAGACCAATGTTTGCGTACCGTGCCTCCCCGTGAAAACGGCGGCAACATGGATGTCAAGCAAATGGTTGAAGGCACCACCTTGTTGTTGCCTTGCTATATCGACGGTTGCGGCTTCTTCATCGGTGACGTTCACTATGCGCAAGGCGATGGTGAAGTGGCTGGCACCGCGATTGAAATGGGCGCAGTGGTCACCGTCAGCACTGAAATCCGCAAAGGCATGGCTTCCATCGTGAAGCAACCCATGTTTGAAGGTGGCTCACAAATCAAGAAGTTGGAGCCTGACAGCTTCCACGCCGTGGTCGGGTATCCGCTGAAAAAAGCGGGCGAAGTGCCGCCACAGTGGGCTTACCTGGACAGCGAAAAAATCAAGCCTTTGACCAACCTGTCGAATGATTTGACTTTGGCAGCACGCAATTCCATGATCGCCATGATCGACTGGTTGCGGGTCACCAAAGGCCTGAGCAATGAGCAAGCCCTGGTGATTGCCAGCGTGGCCTGTGACCTGCGCATCAGCAACGTGGTCGATGTGCCCAACTACGCCGTGACCACCATCTGTCCGATGGACATCTTCGGCAAGAAATAATTCTTTCTGGACCTGCCCCAAAGAGCGAGTTAACCTCGCTCTTTTTTTTGCCAACGCCATTCTCTTATGCACAGACGATTTTTCTTGACGCAACTCAGCTTCATGGGTTCCATGCTAGCGGTTGCCACCACCAGTGCGTGGGCGCACACGCCTTACCGCTTCTGGAATGTTTTTCGCAAACGCAACATGCAAATCTTGACCTCGCTAGAGGATGTGCCGGGTGACGACACTGGCGAAGCTTGGGTGACTGTGCTGCGCGAAAAATTGCCACTGAGCCGAGCCATGGTGAGCAGAGCGCACAAAATGACGCGAACCGCCAGTTTGCTCAAAACCAACCAAGTCAAATTGGCCGTGCTGTCTCATGCGCATGCAGAACAAATGGTGTCAGGCGCTGCACCCTTCGAGGAGTTTGGGCCGATGGACTTGCAAGTGTTGGTCGACAACGGCAAACACCTGCTGGTGGCGCGCACCGACTTGCCGCTCTACCATGGCTATTTGGTGACCATGGCGCTGATGGAGGCTGCCGATGCCTTAGCGCTTCTCAAACCTGCCATTGCCCGTTTCAATATGCCTCTTCATCCCGGCGCGAAAGCCTATTTTTCTGGTGAAAAGTTGGAACCGCCGCCAACGCCTGCTGAACCATGAAACAGCGTGCTTGCTTTTGGCGCATGGGTGTCGTGGGTTGTTTCATGGCCGTGTGGTGCTGCGCCAGTGCTTGGGCACATGACTCGATCACCACAGAAGCACGCCAACGCTTCATGCAGACGTTACTGCAAACACAAAGCGTGCTGACTTCTTCCACCTCTTCGCTTGAGAAAGCCAAAGCACACTTCCAACTTGGCACCACCTTGGACAGCATCCGCGATTTGTTCAACGAAGACATCCAAAGCCATGGTGCGATCAACGGCTTGGAGTCAAACGCTTTGCTGAGTGAACTCTCGCGCGCTGGCCTTGCCCTGCTCAAATCCGAAAAGATCGGCACGTACCTGTCGCCCCTGCATCACTATCGCCTGGCACTCGAATTGGACCCCAAGGCCATGCATGCGACCGAGGCCAAATACCGTTTGTTCAAAAACCAGTTTTACGACAGCTTTACCGACAACCCTCTCAAGCCTCTGTCACAAACCCGCGATGAATTGGGCAAGTTGCTGCAGATGGGCGAGACTTTGCTCAACTCCAAAGAACCCTTTGTCAACCAAGAAGAAGTGAGGTTCATTCAAGCCATCCATACCCTGCAAGCCATCGATCAACAATTGCTCTCAGCCGCAGAGGGGCGAAAAAAATTCAAGCAACTGATGACCGACTTGCGCAATGCCTATCCACAAAGTCTCAAGCCTTTGACACTTGAGGCCTTGGGTGCTGCGTATTGAAACATCCAGCATGAACGCTTTCTCCAACATGCTGAAGGGGTTAGTTGCAAGTTTGTTTTTGTCAATGCCTGCACTGGCACACCAAACAGGTAACAGTTACCTTGTCATCACCGAGAGCAATGGGCGGCTACAAGTCGAGATTGATTTCATTGTGCGCGACTTGGGCAATCTATTACAAGCTCCCACACCCACTGATGCACCTGCACCCACCCCTGAGCAGTTGCAGTCCATGCAACCGGCCATTGCCCAAGTCATTCAAGCGTCACTTGAAGTGCAACAGAATACACAAACGCAGCCCTTGGAATTTGTGTCTCAGTCAGTGGTGTTACACAACGATGGTCTGTATGTGCGCCAGCGTTTTACCAGCCCGAGCATGGCGTCACCCCTCCAATTTGTGGTGGTGCGTTATGGCTTTTTCAACCAAAACGACAAGCTAGGGCGTGCTTTTTTCAAGCTGCAGCTGGGCAAAGATGAAATCTCATCGGTATTTGATTCAAGCACGCCAATCCAACGCTTTGTCTTGGGCGAATCAAAGCGCTGGTCCACCATCGGGTTGTTTACCCAGGAAGGTGCCTGGCACATCTGGGGCGGACCAGACCATTTGCTGTTTTTGTTGACCCTGTTGCTGCCTGGACTGATGCTGCTACACCGCACCACAGGCACTGATACAGGCAATGTCACTGAACGCAACGGCACCAAGACAGCCGCATTGTTTGCACTCAAAGTCATTACCGCCTTCACCTTGGCCCATTCCATCACATTGCTTGCTTCGGTCCTTGATGTGATCACCTTGCCATCTCGCTGGATTGAATCGGCGATTGCCTTGTCCATCATGCTTTCAGCCGGCTTGAATCTGCAAACACGGATTCAATGGAGCCCATGGAAGCTGGCGTTCATTTTTGGTCTGGTCCACGGCATGGGCTTTGCCAATGGCTTGCGTGACTTGGGTTTGTCGCAAACATACTTCATCGAAACCGTGCTGGCATTCAATGTCGGCGTTGAATTGGGCCAGATTGCAGCGGTGGTCGCGGTGGGTATGCCAGTGATCCTGCTGGCAAAAACAGCCAGGACCCAACAGCTCATCATGACCTGTGGTTCATGGGGTGTGCTGGTGATTTCAGGTGTCTGGCTGGTACAGCGGTTGATGGCTTGAGTCGCTTTTAAAGGCGCATGCATTTGCGCCAGCAAACCCATTCAATGGACATGCATCAACTGTGTGGCCAATGTGACCAAGCCGATACCTCCCAACAGCCACAGCACTTGCATGCTGGTGGCTGAGGCCGACAAGCGCTTTTGCAGTTGAGGAATCAAATCGGCCAAGGCCACATACACGTAACTGCTGCTGGCAATCACCAGCATGTAAGGCAACCAGTCTTCATGGCCTTCAATCAAGAAAAAACCCAACAAACCGCCCACGACGGTGACGCCACCTGCCAAACACAACTTGAGCAGCGCGGCGCGGCCCCGGCCAAAGCCACGTTGCAAGACCGCCAAGTCACCCATGTGGTGAGGCGTCTCATGGGCCAGCACAGCCAATGACGCGGCCACGCCCAAACTGAAATTGGTCATGAACGCGGCAGCGACCAAGATGCCGTCACCAAACGCGTGCACGCTGTCTCCCGCCAGCACTGCCCAGCTGCCAGCAAACCCCTGCGGGCTTTGGCTGTTTAAATCGTCTGCGTGGTGGTGGTGCGCATGGTCGTGTGTATCGCCATGTATGGCATGGTGATGGCCTTCACCGTGTTCGTGTCCGTGGTGCCATAACTCCGCTTTGTCGAGCAAAAAGAAAAACACCAAGCCACCCAGCAAGGTCATGAACAACAACTGCGGTGTGATGTCGGACTCAAAGGCTTCGGGCAACAAATGCATGAACGCCGTGGCCAATAACGCGCCAGCGGCCAAACTGAGCAAATGCTGTGTGAACCGTGTCATCAATGCACGCGCCAACAAAGCGGCCAACAACACACTGCCCACACCAGCACTCAGGGTGCCCGCCACGATGGCTAACAAAATCAAACTCATTGCAACATCATTTCATTGTTTCGAACCAGCGCAACATGCGTTGCCAACCGTCTTTGGCTTCTGTTTCGCGGTAACTTGGGCGGTAATCGGCATGGAATGCATGCGGTGCGTTCGCATACACATGAATCTGGCTGCGCTGGGCTTGCGCATTTCCGCCGCGCAATGCGGTTTGCATGTTCTCGACCGCTTCCATGGGAATGCCTGTGTCTGCACCACCGTACAAACCCAGCACGGGCGCTTTGAGTTGTGAAACCAAGTCAATCGCGTGCTGGGGGTTCAATGCCGACACGGGGCCGGTCAATCTGCCGTACCAAGCCACACCGGCTTTGACACTCGGGTTATGGGCGGCATACAGCCAAGTGATGCGACCGCCCCAGCAAAAACCGGTGATGCCCAACTGAGACGCATCGCCACCTTGTGTGCGGGCCCATGCCACGCACGCATCCAAGTCGCCCATGACTTGTTCATCTGGAACTTTGGACACGACCTCGGCAATCAACTTGCCCATCTCTGCATAACTGCTGGGGTCACCTTGACGCAACATCAACTCGGGCGCCAACGCCATGTAGCCTTGGTGCGCCAAACGCCGCGTGATGTCTGCGATGTACTCATGCACGCCAAAAATTTCAGACACCACCAACACCACCGGGCACTGGGTCTTGCCCATCGGCATGCTGCGGTACACCGGCATTTGAAAACCGTTGACATTGACCATGACTTCACCGCACACCAATCCTTCGCTGCTGGTGCGCACCGCGGTTTGCGCTGACAACGGCAAACACGACGCCGCGTAACCTACCCCTAACGCCGTCTTTAACCATGCACGTCGGTCAGTGGTTTCAAAGGTTTTGGCGGGCGCCAACAACGCCGTTGCATCCTGGATCAGTGAATCGTTCATAAGCTCGCATGCCACAGTGAAGACAGCCAAGGATTATGCGCTGTCACTTTGTCTTGCTCAATGGGCTTGGTCCCAGTTGAGACCCACACCCACCTCGGCGAGCAAAGGCACTTTGAGAGAAGCCACCCCTGCCATCAAGCATGGGATGTCTTGCTTGACCCATTCCACTTCCGACTGCGGCACTTCAAACACCAATTCATCATGCACTTGCATGATCATGCGCGTGCCTTTGTGCTCGGCGTCTAACACCTGCTGCACTTTGACCATGCTGAGCTTGATCAGGTCGGCGGCCGTGCCTTGCATGGGTGCATTGATGGCGGCGCGTTCTGCCCCGCCTCGGCGCGGGCCATTGGGCGAATTGATTTCGGGCAAATACAAACGCCTGCCAAACACGGTCTCGACATAGCCTTGTGCTTTGGCCTGAGCACGTGTCTCGTCCATGTAGCGTTTGACACCGGCAAAGCGCTGGAAATACCGCTCGATGTAATTTTTCGCTGCCGTGTTGTCGATGCCCAAAGCCTTGGCCAAACCGAACGCACTCATGCCATAAATCAAACCAAAGTTGATCACCTTGGCATAGCGGCGCTGTTCGCTGCTGACCGTGTCAGGCGTGAGCCCGAACACTTCTGCGGCAGTGGCTTTGTGCACATCCATGCCGTCATGGAATGCTTTCAATAACGCGGGGTCTTCACTGATGTGCGCCATGATGCGCAATTCAATTTGGCTGTAATCGGCGCTGGCAATCACATGCCCGGGCGCAGCCACAAACGCTTCGCGCACTTTGCGACCTTCGGGCGTGCGGATCGGGATGTTTTGCAAATTGGGGTCGTTGCTGGACAAGCGCCCCGTCACCGCCACAGCTTGCGCATAGTGGGTGTGTACCCTGCCGGTTTGCGGCATCGCCAACTGTGCCAATTTGTCGGTGTAAGTGCCTTTGAGTTTGGACAAAGAGCGGTGTTCCAAAATTTTCTTGGGCAAGGGGTAATCGTCAGCCAACTTCTCCAACACTTCTTCGTCCGTGCTGCGCGCGCCGGTCGCGGTTTTTTTGACGACGGGCAAACCCAGCACATCAAAAAATATCTCGCCCAACTGCTTGGGTGACGCCAAATTGAACCGTTGGCCTGCGATGGCATAGGCCTCTTCTTCCAATTGCATGATGCGCAAACCCAATTCGTGGCTTTGTGCGGCCAAGGTGGGTGCGTCAATCAACACGCCATGGCGTTCAATGCGGTAGAGCGCTTCGCTGCTTTGCATTTCCAGTTGGTAGACGAAATGCAATTTGTCGTCGGCTTGCAGCAATGGCCACAATCGCTGGTGCACAGACCAGGTGAAATCTGCATCCTCACAGGCGTAATGTGCAGCCTTGGCAACGTCGACTTGCGCAAAAGGAATTTGGTGCACACCCTTGCCACACAAGTCCTCGTACGACAACCCTTGGCGACCCAAATGTCGCAAGGCCAAACTTTCCAAACTGTGGGGCTTGTGCACCTCCAACACATAACTTTGCAGCATGGTGTCGTGCACATAGCCTTGCACTTCAATCCCGTGGTTGGCAAACACATGCCGGTCGTATTTCACGTGTTGACCCAGTTTGTGTTTGCTGTCGTCTTCCAACCAAGGCTTGAGCTTTTGCAACACATCTTGCAAAGGCAGTTGCGTGGGCGCGTCTGCGGCGTTGTGCGCCAATGGTATGTAAGCCGCATGCCCGCCAGTCACGCACAGACTGATGCCCACCAATTGCGCTTGCATCTCAGTCAATGACGTGGTTTCTGTGTCGAGTGACACCAACTCGGCTTCTTCAATGGCGGACAACCAGCGCGCGAAACTGTCCCAGTCCAACACTGTTTCGTAATGCACTGGCACATCGGACACAGGGGCAGGTGTTTCAAACAACACGCCCACTTCACCCACACCACCGCCATGGATGGCAGTTGCGGCAGATGTACTTTTCGCTTCTTCGCCCGACATGGAAGAGACCAACCCTTTGAAACCGTATCCACG
>JACCDP010393642.1_pt1 | contig 13444 bp, 8 predicted proteins | sample 7445841 | NCBI WGS metagenome assembly JACCDP01 (sample SAMN15323441, study PRJNA562643) | freshwater metagenome | isolation source: river surface water | place: USA:Blue River Watershed | collected 2017-08-17
GTCACAAGCCCTTGATTGGGCTTGACCCCGCGTCGCACAGCTGCGCTGGCTCGCCATAAAACGTGGGCTTGTCTAGCGTCTCCCCAACCGAATTTTTTCCGCTAGAATCCACGCCATACCCGTTTCAGGAGGAAACCAGCATGCCATCGTTTGACGTTGTATCGGAAGCCAATCAGGTTGAGGTCAAGAATGCGGTGGATCAGGCCAACAAGGAGATAGGCACGCGCTTTGACTTCAAGGGCAGTGACGCGCGGGTAGAGCAGAAGGAACTGGAACTGACGGCTTATGCCGACAGTGATTTTCAGCTGGGCCAGGTCCGGGATGTGTTGACCGGCAAGATGGCCAAGCGTAACGTGGACGTGCGCTTTCTTGATATCGGCAAGATCGAGAAAATCGGCGGTGACAAGGTGAAGCAGGTAATCCGTGTGAAAAAAGGTATCGAGACCGAGGATGCCAAAAAAATTCAACGGCTGATCAAGGACAGCAAGATCAAGGTACAGGCGAGCATTCAGGGCGATTCATTGCGCGTGACCGGTGGCAAACGCGATGATTTGCAGGCGACGATTGCGATGCTGAAAAAAGACGTGACCGATTTGCCGCTGGAATTTAATAATTTCCGGGATTGATTCGACACCAACGACGCTGGATCCCAGCGCAGGCCGGGATCCATGACTACTCTGGCAGCGCGCCAGTCGCTTTAGCTCACCAAGACTCAATCCGTTTTCGCCAGACGACGCTGACGCACCGCTGCGGCCAGACCCTCAAGCACAGTGATGCTGTTCTCCCAATCGATGCAACCATCGGTAATGGACTGACCATAGGTAAGCTCTTTTCCTGGCACCAGATCCTGACGACCGGCAACCAAGTGCGACTCCACCATCACACCAATGATCCTGTCGTCACCACCAGCGACCTGCGCCGCGATGTCGGCACAGACGGGTACCTGATTCTCAGGTTTCTTGGAGCTGTTGGCATGCGACGCATCGATCATCAGTTTCTGAGAGAGTCCGTTTGATGCGAGTGCTTTGGCCGCTTCCTCGACACTGGCAGCGTCGTAGTTGGGTGCCTTGCCGCCGCGCAGAATGATGTGGCAATCCTCATTACCGTTGGTCGATACGATGGCGGAGTGGCCGCCTTTAGTGACCGACAAAAAGTGGTGGGGTTGTGATGCTGCCTTGATGGCATCAGCAGCGATCTTGATGTTGCCATCGGTACCGTTCTTGAAACCTACCGGACACGACAAACCAGAGGCCAGCTCTCGGTGCACCTGCGACTCGGTCGTACGAGCGCCGATGGCACCCCAGCTGATCAGATCCGCAATGTACTGCGGGCTGATCACATCCAGAAATTCACTGCCGGCGGGAAGACCGAGTTCGTTGATGTTCATGAGCAGTTCACGTGACAGACGCAAGCCGTCATTGATGCGGAAGCTGTTATCCAGGTACGGATCATTGATCAGACCCTTCCAGCCGACGGTGGTGCGTGGCTTTTCGAAATACACACGCATGACGATTTCAAGATCATCTTTGAGACGCTCACGCTGCTCGACCAGACGACGCGCGTATTCCATGGCAGCTTTGGTGTCGTGAATCGAGCAAGGGCCAATCACGACCATCATGCGATCATCCTGACCATGCAGTATGCGGTGCAAGGCCTGACGCGAATTCGCGGTGACAGTCGCAATCTTTTCCGAACACGGAAATTCGCGTATCAGATGCGACGGTGGGGTCAGTTCCTTCAACTCTCTAATCCTCAGGTCATCGGTGCGTGGCATGGGTTTCTCCAGGAATGTTTCGCGCAAAAATAAAAAAACCGCCATCCCTGGCGGTTTCTAAGATTCGGTTCGTGTTCGCTTTGCTTTTACGTGAACTTACCGCTTCTCCACCGCCACAGGGCTGGGGTAGCTAAAGTAAAAGAAAAAGTAAAAGCGCAACAAAGACATCGGTTTATACAAGTCAGCGTCAGTCAGAGCACGGATGGTGCTATAAATCCCCGGGTTTGGCAAGTCAGCTTGCCAAACCGATAATCAGGTTGGTCAGGCCGTTCCGCCAACGGTGAGATCCTCGATGCGCAAGGTCGGCTGACCGACGCCCACCGGCACGCTCTGACCGTCCTTGCCGCAAACACCGACGCCGGAATCAAGGCGCATGTCATTGCCAATCATGGAGACCCGGTTCAGCACATCCGGACCATTGCCGATCAGAGTCGCACCCTTCACCGGATACGCGAGCTTGCCGTTTTCGATCATCCAGGCCTCACTGGCTGAAAAGACGAATTTGCCGTTCGTGATGTCGACCTGACCACCGCCGAAATTGACTGCATAAAGACCATTTTTGACTGAAGCGAGGATTTCCTCAGGGTCGCGGTCGCCCCCCAGCATATAGGTATTGGTCATGCGCGGCATGGGCAGGTGGGCATAGGATTCGCGTCGGCCATTGCCAGTGGCAGGCATTTTCATCAGTCGCGCGTTGAGGGTGTCCTGAATGTAGCCCTTGAGGATGCCATCTTCGATCAAGGTGGTGCACTGTGTGGGGTTGCCCTCGTCATCCACATTGAGGGAGCCGCGACGGTCAGCGATGGTGCCGTCATCCACCACGGTGACACCCTTGGCAGCGACGCGCTGGCCGATGCGTCCGGAGAAGGCGCTGGAACCCTTGCGGTTGAAGTCACCCTCGAGCCCATGGCCAATGGCCTCATGCAGCAGCACGCCAGGCCAGCCCGGCCCCAGCACGACAGTCATCGGACCCGCAGGCGCTGGTCGGGATTCCAGATTGACGAGGGCAGCGTTCACCGCTTCAGACGCATATTTTTCCAGCAGTTCGTCGGTGAAATACGCAAAATCATAACGACCGCCACCACCAGCAGTACCTACCTCGCGGCGACCATTTTGCTCGGCGATCACGGTCAGAGACAGTCTTACCAGAGGACGGATATCCGCAGCAATGACACCATCACTGCGCACCACCAGCACCACATCATGCTCACCGGCGAGACCCGCCATGACTTGCACGATGCGCGGATCTTTGGCACGGGCGATTTTTTCGATCTTCTCCAGCAGATTTACTTTTGCGGTTGCATCGAGCGACACAAACGGATCCTTGGGCAAGTAAAGCGACCGCGCAGTACCGGGTTGGATCGCTGAAGCGACTTTGATCTTGCCGGCACCCTGACGTGCAATGGTGCGCGTTGCGGCAGCCGCCTCAAGCAATGCGCTTTCGGAAATTTCATCCGAATAGGAGAAAGCCGTTTTGTCCCCTGATACGGCACGCACGCCAACGCCCTGATCGATCGAGAAGCTACCGGTCTTGACAATGCCTTCTTCCAGGCTCCAGCTCTCGCTCTTGGTGAACTGGAAATAGAGATCGGCGTAATCGACCTTGTGCGTGAAGATGGAACCCAGCACCTTGAGCAAATGACCTTCATCCAGACCATTGGGCGTCAGCAGGACTTGGCGTGCGGCGGTCTGGGTCTGGAGATTGGGTTCGATGAGTTTCATAGCGTTGGGTAGCCTGAGGGTAATTAAACGTAGGGATTGGACATTCAGCACCTGTACGACCGGGCGCCGCAAATTGAAATCATACTGGATGGGGCCTGTTCATGCTGATGTGCCCGAACTAGCGCGTACGGTGGGCCAACGCAGGCAAACTCTCACGCACGCTGGACTGCCGGCCAAGATCCAGCTCGCCCATGACGATTCCCTCGCCCTCGGGCAGCACAGAGCAAATCTCGCCCCAGGGGTCGACCAACATGCTGTGGCCCCAGGTGCGTCGGCCATTAGGGTGTACGCCGCCCTGGGCTGCGGCGAGCACATGGCACTGGTTCTCGATCGCGCGTGCGCGCAGCAGTACTTCCCAGTGCGCGCGACCCGTGGTGTAGGTGAATGCGGCGGGCATGACGATCAGATCACAGGACCCCATCTCGCGATAGAGCTCAGGAAATCGCAAGTCATAACAGATCGACAGACCGATGCGTGCAAACGGTGTCTCCAGTACGCGGACTTCATCACCGGGAACGATGGTGCGCGATTCATCGAAAGATTCATCACCCCGAGAAAATCCGAACAAATGAATTTTGTCGTAACGCGCGCAAAGCTGTCCTTGGGGATCATAGGCAAGCAAGGTGTTGAGCACCTTGCCAGGCACACCGGACACCAAAGGAACGGTACCGCCCAACAACCACACACCTGTCTCGCGGGCGACCCGAGCCATAAAGTCCTGCAGCGGTCCCTGCCCCGGTGTTTCGGCGTGATGAAGCTTGTCATGTTCGGTACGCCCGAGCAGCGGCCAATACTCTGGCAATAGCACCAGCGATGCACCGGCGTCCGCGGCTTCGCGAACCCGGCGTTCGACGGTTTGCATATTGTCGGCTGGCTCCGGCGTGGAGACCATCTGCACTGCTGCGATCTTGATGTTTGTTGTCATGTACGCACCCGACTTTGTCATCACTGCCCGCTGGATTTCTCCGTGTCCGCCGGAATGGCATCGACTTTACGCTTGGTGGTCGACTTTTTGACGACAGGATCTTTCCACGGTCCGGTGATCACGTACTCCTGAGACAATGCCTGCGACAGCGGATTACGCAGGAAGAGCTGCGCAAGGAAAGAGCCCAACCCTATGATGGGATTGACTGCGAGGCCATAAATCACGGACGCGCCACCTGCATTGATTTCCGGGATGACGACTACGTTCAGATTTTGTGTCTCGTCATTCAGATCTACTGTGCCATCCATCAGTACCACGGCATTCACGCCACGCATCTTGAAGGTATCGGTCTTGAGCACGCCGCGCGAGATGGCGGCAGTACTGGCGATACTGTCGAAGACGAAGCCATCGGTAAACACGTCGCGAAAATCCAGTGTCAGTCGTCGGGGCAGAGACTGCAGACTCATCACGCTGAGCAATTTCGCTACACCCGGATCGGCTTTCAGAAACTGGCCCGAATTTACCCGCAAATTCATGTTGCCGGACAAGGTCGGGAAATCAAATGAAGAGGGTGAACCCTTCCAGTTGAGTTCGCCTTCCATGCGCCCCTTGCCACCCTTGAGTGTTTTTTCAAAGCCTACTCTGTCGAGCAAATGGCCGGCGTCGTTAATGTCCAGTTCGTAATTGAGCAGGGATTGACCGTCGTTACCGTTCAACAGCCAGCGTCCCGTTGCGCGCAAGCTAGCATCGGGATTGGTAAGCGCGAGCTTGCTGATGCGCCATTCGCGGCCGGGTGTCATGATCGCCGAGTTGGTTGCTGCCAGTTCAAGTCGGCCGAGCTTCATGCCTCGCAATTCGAAACTTTCTGCGACGATATCCAGCCCTGGCAATTCAGTCGCAGATTTTTTACCACTCAGCAGTTCGGTCACATCCGCGTCTGCCGAGCGTTCTATTTTCAGTGAAGACAAGCGCGCCGTCAGTTTGCCCGCACCTCGCTCGGAGGAGGGATCTTCCCAACTCGCCTGACCGACCACTTCATCGGATTGAATATTGAATTTCCATCCACTGCGCTGCCGCGTTGCAGCAAGCACCACGTTATCGAGCGGGCGATCGAAGACAGTCAGCTCATTGGCACGAATATTGATCACGTCAGGCGTGAAAAACGGTGCGTAGTCTGCACTCTGTATCGTGCCCTGCGCTGCGCCGGGCACCGTCGACGCATTATCCGGGGTGGTCGTACTCGGCTCTGACGTGAGCGCAGCAATCGTCGAGCGCCAGACATCTGCATTGAACGACGGCACATTCAGTTGAATGGCAAGACCGCTATCGGGCTGTGGCGCGACTGTGTTGACACCGATACCGCCACGCACCATCCGCCAGGAGCTGTTGCGCGAATTGCTGCGCTGGCGCAAATAACGCGCATTGATATTGCGCCCGAGACTGATTCGAATTTCTTCTGTCGGTGTAATACCGTCCGGTGCAGGCAGGGGCTGCACCGTCAGGCGCAAAGGCCAGCTTTCCATTGCCAATTTCTGCAGCGGCGCAGGGAGTTCCAGCGCCATGCCAACCAGTGAAGATTCTACGTTCAATTCGAGACGCTGATTCCTGAACTTCAGGTTGGCTGTGTAACGCGTGGTACCGCTAATTTTTTTCAACACGCGCTTGGCAATCGGTGCGGTCATCACACGAGATGCGGTGTCTGCATTCACAGCCCCTTCCAGTTTGATTTGTGTGGCGCCATCGCGTTGGGTGCCCCCACTCAGACTTAAAGGACTGCCAAGAAAAACAGCTTGCATCGACGGTAATTGAAATCCCTGCTCGGAAAAATTCAATTCACCCGTCACTTGCTGGGCTGCGGGCCATGCTCGCCATAGCTGTACCTCATTGCCCGATAACTTGATATTCCATTGCACAGTGGGCGTTCCCGCTGCGCTGAGAGGCAACTGTATCTTCAAGCCCAGCCTGGCATTGCCACTCGCCCTGGTTTCCTCGGTGAAGCCATCAATCCAGCCGATGACAGGCGTTGCGCTGACATAAGCAAGCATGGATTGCAATGAACCTTGCGCCACGCCACTGACCTCCAGCATCGGTTTGCTGCTCATATAGTCAGGGACTAGCGCATGAATATCCGACAGAGCAACACCGTTGGTTTTTGCACTCTCGGCATGGATCTGCAAACGCGTACCGTCAAGGATCAGGTTGCCTTGTATATCTTCAATCCTGGGCCAGAGCAGCGCGCGCCTATCCTGAGACCATTCTTTTGGAGCGGGACTGAGTATTCCTTTTTCGATTTTTGCCGTGAGTTTGAAGATACCAGGCGGATTGTTCGCACTGATTTTCTGTTGAAACGGAAATCTATCCAGATCGCCCTTGAGCAGTAGCGTCAGATCACGCGCACGACCCTCTTGCAACGCCGAGCTCAGCCACTCACGCGTATCACCCTCCACAACGGCAGGAAGATAGCGCGACACATTTCTCAGCTCAATGACGGGAATCTGCAGTTTCAGATCCAGCTCACCCGGTGCGCGGGCCGATAGTGGCAAAGGGGTCGTGTAGGCGCCCGTCAGGGTACCCACTACACCAGCCTGTGAAAAACGCATCGCGTCAACCCGCATGGCCAGATGTTTTTTGTCTCGTAGCGACCAACTAGCCTCGAGTGACAGATCTTCGAAACTCATGGGTGGCAAAGTGAACCAATTGGCAGCATGCAGTTTTACTTGTTCACCAAGCAAGGTCAGACGTCCACCCTCCTGATTTGCATCCACATCGCCAGACACGCCATCAAAAGCTGGTAAAGATTCGCGCCCACCGGTCTGACGAATTCCCAAATCCTTGAATTTGCCCGTGAGTCGGTAGGGACCCGCGCCGGGCACACTCCCTTCCCAGGATGCAGAGAAGTTTCGCAGCTGTCCGCGTGGCGCGAGGTCAGACAAGACGCTCCTGATGTCATCGGACAAAGGCAGATGACCTGCAAACCGGGCAAGTGCCCCCAGATCCATTTCGGTGATTTTTAAATCATGGCGGTCCGCTTTGCCGCCATCGCCGGCAACATAGACGTGACTGACGGTTGTTTTGGGCAGAACCGCGCCTTGCTCGGTCCGCAAAGAGAAGTTGGTGAGCGTCAACTGGTGACCACTCGCCCCATAAGAGAAGATTTTATGCTTCAGACCTGAAATCACTTCACCGGCAGAGATACGTCCGCCGACATCGATGAGTTTGAGTGGTTCAAGGGACTGACCCAGTTGTACCGACAAATTAGCCAACGACAAATCGGCAGTGACGTTCGCTACCGTGCCACGATCAAAATTGACCCAGGCGCGTACCGAGCCATCTCCCCCGGTGAGCTGGTAGGGCATATCGATGTAGGGCTTCCAGGCTTCCAGATGCGTTTTTCGCCAATGAACATAGAACTCGCCTACCCATTGACTGTAATCTGCACGCGTTTTTGAAAAAGACGGGTGAGTGAACTCAACCCGCAAATCAATCGGTGCCGCCAGAGATTCAGGGGGAGTTGCTTTGAGTGCCGCGCGATGCGTACGCCACCGGTTTTGCAAGACAAAGCTGATATCGGTCAGCTTGAGATCGGGTGCCGAGCGCATCTGATCGCGCCAGCGTAGTTCACCCTGTCTGATCACGATTTCATGCTGTGCCAGCAACCAGTCGAGTCCGCGCCCATCATCGGGCTTGTTGGGATCGATCTGCAAACCACCGATAAAAAAGTGTCCTTCGCTATCGCGTTCGATTTCCAGATTCGGCCGCGACAATTCCAGTGCCTGCAGACGCAGTTCGCCGAGCGCTGACCACCATGAAATCGTGGCGTTGACCTCGGGTAGCACCAGCGCGCTCTCGCCATCATCGTTGTGAATGACGACGTTCTCCAGCTTCAGATGTGGATTGAGTCCATGCCAGCTGGCTTGAATCGCAGCAATTCGCACGTTACGATTGACGAAATGAGTGGCGAGTTGCTCTATTTGAGATTTGTAAGCGTCGATATTGGGCAGGACAACATAACGCAGTGACAGGAAAGCTGCGCAAAACGCAAAATAGGCGATGACCAACACGAACAGCACCCAGCTGAGCGCATGGTGCGTTATGCGATTGACCTTGTCGTAACCGGAGCGAACCGAACGCCACCCAAGCAGCATTGCTTGTCTAATACGATTTGGGTTGTCTGGTTGGCTCGACATCAAATGGAATTGTTGTAATGAATACCGCGCCGACATGGCGGCTCGTGCAGTGTAGCGCTTGATGGGGTCCTGTCACGACACCGAAAGCACGCGCACATCGAAAGCCGGTAGCGCAATCTTTCAGTGACCCGCATCAGAGCATGGCTGGGATTGTTATCATAGCTGCAAATTCTACTTCTCCCGTCACCACGACCCATCCCCTGGCGAACTTATGAGCACAAATCCGGCCCTCACCAGCCCGAACCTTTCCCGGTTCGTCCGCCGCTGGCTGGATGCAGACCCTACGCGGTACGCCGAATTGGAGCAACTGGCTGGATTATCGCTTGCCTCGGTGGACTTTGCCCAGTTGCTTGAGGTCGAATTAGCGGTCGCACCGTCACTGCCGGCGGCCATGCGTCGCCTGAGAAATAGCTTGATCGCCGCCATTGCCGAACGTGATCTGGACGGCCGGGGTGATCTGGATGAGGTCCTGAGCGCGATATCAGCGTTCGCCGAGTTCGTGGTCAACCGTCATCTGGCCGACCTGTATCGCAGTCAATGCGCGCTGCACGGCGTACCCACCGGCGAAGAGTCAGGCGCTCCGCAACAACTGATTGTGGTCGGCATGGGCAAGCTGGGCGGATACGAACTCAATGTGTCCTCGGATATTGATCTGATTTTTTTGTATCCGGAGGACGGTGAGACCGTAGTCACTGCCGAGGGCCAGCGCCAGCTGTCCAACCATGAATTCTTTGTCCGTCTCGGCAAAAAACTGATTGCCGACATCGCCGAGATTACTGAGGACGGATTCAGCTTCCGCGTGGATATGGCCCTGCGGCCCAATGGCACGTCCGGGCCTCTGGCCGCCAGCTTCGGCATGCTGGAGGAATATCTGATGGTGCAGGGACGCGAATGGGAGCGTTATGCCTGGGTCAAAGCGCGCGCACTCACCGGGCGCGCCGAAGACATCGCGGCGCTGGAAGCGATTGTCCGACCTTTTGTGTACCGGCGTTATCTGGACTTTGGCTCGATTCACGCACTGCGCGATATGCACGCCCAAATACGTGCAGAGGTCGTGCGCCAGGAAACTCGACATCCTGAACGCAACATCAATGTCAAGCTGGGCCGCGGTGGCATACGCGAGATTGAATTCCTTGCTCAGGTATTTCAGCTCATCCGGGGCGGACGCGATCCAGGGCTTCGCGATCGCTCCACCCGTGCGACCTTGCGTATCCTCGCGGACAAGAAACTGCTGCCCGCCGAGGTGACTTCTCGACTGCTGGAGGCTTATACCTTTCTCCGCAATCTGGAGCACCGCGTTCAGTACCTCGACGATGCGCAAACGCATGTGTTACCCGCATCGGAAGACGATCGTTTGATGCTGGCTCGGGCGATGGGATACGACGACACGCCCGCCGTGTTGAACGCATTGCGTACGCACGCAGATTGGGTCGCAGCACGCTTCGATGAGATGTTCGACGACAAATCGTCCCCCGAGATCGGCACCAGCAACGATCTGCAGGGATTGTCATTCGACGAGGCTACGGAAGAGGTGATCGCAGCTCATCTCAAGCAACTGGGTTTTGATGACGCACCGGCCTCCGCTCAACGCTTGCTCTCCAGCTGGCGCAGTAATCGTATCCAGTCACTGCCGCCGCAGCGCAAGGGACAACTGGAGACCCTACTGCGCGCATCGCTGCCCATGATGGTCAAGCTCGCGGATACAGCATCCCGCTCGGCAACGCTGAACCGTCTGCTGGATTTCTTTGACACCATCGCGCGCCGTTCCGCTTATCTGGCTTTGCTCACCGAGTATCCGCATACCCTCGCTAGAGTGATTCGCATGATGGCAGCCAGCGACTGGGCGGCAAAATATCTGACACGTCATCCGGTGTTAATGGATGAATTACTCGATGACGCTATTCTGCACACCGAGCCGGATTGGCAACTATTTGCGCAAGAGTGTCGTCAGCGACTCGAGGCGTTCAACGGCGACACCGAGCGCCAGATGGATGTGCTGCGTGAGCAACATCATGCGCAGTTGTTTCGCTTGCTTGCGCAGGATCTTGATGGCGTACTCAGCGTCGAGCGTCTCGCGGATCATTTATCTGCACTGGCAGATGTGCTCATCTCGGTGACGCTGGAGGCAGTCTGGCACACGCTGTCGGGCAGGCATCGCGACCAGCCGCAATTTGCCGTCATCGCTTATGGCAAGTTGGGCGGCAAGGAATTGGGCTATGCATCGGATCTCGACGTCATTTTTCTGTATGACGACGAGGATACTGAGGCCCCTGCCATTTACGCGAAACTGGCGCAGCGTTTCATTACGTGGATGACGAGCCACACGCCAGCCGGCATCTTGTTTGATATCGATATCGCACTCAGACCCGATGGTGCCAGCGGCCTGCTGGTGTCCTCGCTGGCAGCGTTCGAAAAATACCAGCATCAGTCCGCATGGCTGTGGGAGCATCAGGCACTCACCAGAGCACGCTTCTGCGCCGGAGATCAGAACATCGGTGCACATTTCGAAGCACTGCGCATTCAAGTGCTGCGTCAGACCCGCGATCCCGCTCAATTGCGTACTGAAATCCTCGCCATGCGACAACGCATGCATGAAGCGCATCCCAATCGCTCGGAATTTTTCGATCTGAAGCACGATGCGGGCGGCATGATCGATATCGAATTCATCGTTCAATTCCTGGTTCTTCGTCATGCGGCTGAATATCCTGCAATGACGGGTGACATCGGTAACATCGCCCTCCTGAAACTGGCCGGCGACCTCAAGCTCATTGACCCGCCACTGTCCGTCGCGGTCAGCGATGCCTATCGACTCTTCCGCAAGCTTCAGCACCAAATCCGCCTGACCGGCCAGGATCGGGCACGTGTTGAACTGGCTCGGGTAGCCGAACCGCGCCAGGCAGTCGAGCAGCTGTGGCAGCAAGTTCTGTTGCGTGACTGAAATCTCCCCTTCGGGCTCTGCCTTTTTACCTCCTCGCCTTCGGCACCTTGCCTTTTCAGCCTAAGGATCTCGTCGGCTAGCTCGTAGCGGGCATACAACAGTACAAAAAATTACTAAATGAATAATCCTCGGGATTATTACAATTCGTGCAACGTCGCTACCCCGCTGCGACTTTTCTCCAGTGCGACGTATTACCCCCTTCACTCAAGACGAGATCATGAACAGATACGGAATTCTCTGCATGGCTTTGGTCGTTCTACTTTCAGGATGCGCAACGCAGCGCGAGATCCAAAGCGAGAAAATGTCCAAAAGCAATCTGACTGCAGGTCAGGTCAGCATTACGCTCAAGAAAAACATCACGACGCAACAGGAAGTCGTCGAGATTTTCGGTGCACCCAATCTGGTGACACAAAATGCCGATGGTGAGGAATCTTGGACTTATCAGAAGCAAGCGACAGTATCGAATGCCAGTTCCAGCTCAGCGTTTGCCACGATCATTCTGGCTGGCGCATCCAGCAGCAGCTCTGGTCTCGAGCAATCCAGCCGAACGATGACGCTGATCATCAAATTCAGAGACATCAAGGGTGTCAAGACCGTGACCGATTTTTCTTCCCGCTACTCTTCATTCTGAGATTGAGCCATGAAAAATATGACGAGCTTTATGACGACCAACGCCGACGACACTGATTCAGTCTCCAAAATTGACGCCAACACTCACGAAGGATTCTTCGGCGAGGAAAACTGCGGCGGCATCTTTCGACAAATGCTTTGTGGCCTCGCGGTAGGAGGCACCCTCCTCGCGGGCGGCTGCGCAATGAACGACGCCCCACAGACCAAAACCTCACTGGAAATTCAAGCCTACCAGTCCCGATCCTTCGAAGTAGACAAAAAGACTGCGTTCAATTCTGCCATGTCCGTTTTTCAGGATCTCGGCTATATCGTGAATTCAGCCAATCTGGATACGGGTTTCATTACGGCAGAATCGCCCACAAAGGGAGCGAAAGGCAGCGAAGCATTTTTTTCTTTTCTTGCAGGATTTCGTGTTGAGGGCAGAACGGCGGTGACTGCGTTCGTTGAAGAAGTGTCGCCGAAATCTGCAAAGATACGCTTGAATTTTGTCGAGAGAAAAAAATCCTCAGGCGACTATGGTCAGCAATCCAATCGTGACGATCCAATACAGGATCCCAAGATCTACCAATCGGCGTTCGATAAAATTAGTGACGCCATCTTCATTCGGTCAGCACAAAAATAAAAACAGCGCTTCATCGTGTTAAAAAGCCCTGCAGTTCATCTGAATTGCAGGGCTTTTTGTGATGCGGCAAGCTGCTTATTTTGCGCCCATCAGTGCCATTGTCGTATCCAGCATGCGGTTCGAGAAACCCCATTCATTGTCATACCAAGACGAGACTTTCACGAGACGGCCGGAGACCTTGGTCAGGGTCGCATCAAAATTGCTTGATGCCGGATTGTGATTGAAGTCCACCGATACCAATGGCTCTGTGTTGTAGGTAAGAATACCCTTCAGAGGACCTTCGGCGGCTTTTTTCATGATGCTGTTGACTTCATCCACCGTGGTGTCGCGCGCTGCAATGAACGACAGGTCGACGATAGACACATTGATGGTCGGCACACGAATCGCATAGCCGTCCAGCTTGCCATTCAGCTCTGGCAGCACCAGACCCACTGCGGCAGCCGCGCCAGTCTTGGTAGGAATCATCGACTGAGTCGCTGAACGTGCGCGGCGCAAATCCTCGTGCATGACATCAGTAAGTACCTGGTCATTGGTGTAAGCATGCACCGTGGTCATCAGACCATTTTCTAGACCGATGGTGTCATTGAGTGGCTTGACCAGCGGCGCCAGACAGTTGGTGGTGCAGGAAGCATTGGAGATCACGGTA
>JACCDP010444658.1_pt1 | contig 13441 bp, 10 predicted proteins | sample 7445841 | NCBI WGS metagenome assembly JACCDP01 (sample SAMN15323441, study PRJNA562643) | freshwater metagenome | isolation source: river surface water | place: USA:Blue River Watershed | collected 2017-08-17
GAAGAACGCTTTTCTTTAGAAGATGAATTAATTCAAACATTGTTCCAACGGCACGCTTCTCCTTCGATGCCCGCTTAATCGCACAAATAACTTCTGAGTTTCGCTCATCAAGCCAAAAAAAACCGCCTCTCGGCGGTTTTTTTTCGTCAGACCTTGGCTGAACGCAATTGCATAGAAAAATCGCGCAATGCCGTCACACCGCTTTGCTCGGCACGTTGGCACCATTGCTGTAAATCCAAGGCCAATTGCGCCCTGCTGGCATGGGTGTTGAGCCACATCTGACGCAACTCTTCACGCATGCGCACCATGGTGTCGGTGTTGGGCAATGCCGCACGGGCCTGCGCCAACAAACCATGAAACTGCACCGGAATTTGAACTTCATCGCGGTGCATCCAACGCTTGGCGGCTGTCAACACCGCGTCGGCTGGCAACTTGGGCAAAGACGCAATTTCTTGCTTGAGCGCGGTCTGCAATTGGCGGGCAAACCCGGCCATCACCTCGTAACGGTTGGTGATCAAGGCTTCCAAGGTTTGCTCATTGGCCACCGGCTGAATGGCTGCGTAATGCAATTTAGGCGGTGTCTTTTTGACCGTGGCCAGCCCCAAAGCCTGCAACAGTCGGATGTACATCCACCCAATGTCAAATTCGTAAGGCTTGACAGACAACTTGGCAGAGGTGGGGTAAGTGTGGTGGTTGTTGTGCAATTCTTCACCGCCAATGAGGATGCCCCAAGGCGAAATATTGGTGCTCGCGTCAGGCGCCTCGAAATTGCGGTAGCCCCAGTAATGGCCAAATCCATTGATGACGCCCGCCGCGGTCACCGGTATCCACAACATTTGCACGGCCCAAACGGTCAAACCAATGGCACCAAACAAGGCCAAGTCGATGACCAGCATCACGCCCACACCTTGCCACGGGAAATAGGCATACACATGGTTTTCAAGCCAATCGTCTGGCGTGCCATGACCGTATTTGCGCAATGTTTCTTCATTGGCGGCCTCTCGCCTGTACAGCTCTGCGCCTTGCCAAAACACGGTCCGAATGCCCATGACTTGGGGGCTGTGAGGGTCTTCTTCAGATTCACATTTGGCGTGGTGTTTGCGGTGTATGGCCGCCCACGCTTTGGTGGTCATGCCCGTGGTCAACCACAACCACAAGCGAAAGAAATGCGCTGGCAACCAATGCAAATCCAATGACCGGTGGGCTTGGTGACGGTGCAAATAAATGGTCACCGATGCAATCGTGATGTGGGTCATCAACAGCGTGAATGCGACCAATTGCCATGCATTCAAATGCCACGTGCCATGGGCCACCCACTGCAACACCACATCGAGCCAAGGCCAATCAGGTAAAGCCATGTCTGTCCTTAAAAAATTCAGCTGCCAGATTTTAAATCTGGGTCATGTCAATTGCCATACCGCCGCGAAAAAACCATCGGTCGCGTGACGGTGCGGCCACAAGCGCAAACATTGCCTGTCGGGTGTGCATAAAGTGTCTGCCGCTTCAACCCCGAGGGCAGTGAGGACATCTGCGGCAGGCATGGGTTCAAACCCGCCATGCGCTTGACTGAAAGCCTGCGCAATCATTTCATTTTCTTCGCGCAACAAACTGCAGGTCGCATAGACCAGTCGTCCGCCTGGTTTGAGCAAGCGCGCAGCGGCGGCCAAAATAGCGGTTTGCTTCAACACCAATTCCGCGACAGCCTCTGGGGTTTGTCGCCATTTCAAATCGGGATTGCGGCGCAAGGTGCCCAGCCCGGTACACGGGGCATCGACCAGCACGCGGTCCATCTTGCCACGCAATCGTTTGATGCGGTCATCCCGTTCATGGGCAATCGCAACCGGGTGGATGTTGGACAACCCGCTGCGCGCCAAACGGGGTTTGAGCGCATCCAATCGGTGCGCCGAAGTGTCAAAAGCATACAAGCGACCCGTGTTGCGCATGCTTGCGCCCAAAGCCAAGGTTTTGCCGCCTGCGCCGGCACAAAAGTCGGCGACCATTTCACCGCGCTTGGCATCGACCAACAGCGCCAGCAATTGCGAGCCTTCATCTTGCACCTCGATGTGTCCTTGCTCAAACAAGGGCAGTTTGCTGAGATTGGGTTTGGCTGGCATGCGAATGCCCCACGGTGAATGCGGGGTGGGCACGGCCTGAATGCCACTGGCTTGCAGTTGCGACAACACTTGCTCACGCTTGGCCAGCAAGGTGTTGACCCGCACATCCAAGCCAGCGGTTTGCTGCAAGCTCTCGACCAGCGGCCAAAAATCGTCCGCCAACTGCGATTGCAAGGCCTCTGCCAGCCACGGTGGCAAATTGTGTCGGTGCGGGGCCAAGAAATCGTCTTCGGTAGCGGCATCGCAATCGCTCAACCACTTGAACTCCATCTCGCTCATGGCCGCTTTCATGAAGCCACGGTCGCCGTGTTTGGCTTGCGGTTGAAGTTGCTTGGCTTGTGCGTCCAAATGGGCAGCCCAACCCAAGATGGCCAATCGCCGCTCTCGCACACCTGAACCCGATTTGGCCAAATGTTCAAAACGCAATTTTTGTCGCAACACGTTGTAAACCGTTTCTGCCAACACGCTGCGTTCACGCGGACCGAGGTCCATCGATTTGCGTTGGTCGCGAAAGTATTTGGACACCACGCTGTCTGCGGGATGTTCAAAACGTAACAAAAGACGGGTGAGTTCGGTACAGGCGTCGAGCAGGGCTTTGGGGTGCATGGTCAGGCAAATACCCCGGCGGTGTCTTGCATGTTGGCAGATATTTTCCCCAGATGGTGCAAGCTGTCACCCCAGGTCATTTCCATTTGGGTCAAGCGCTTGAAACAATGGCTGATGATGTATTCATCCGTCACGCCAATGCCTCCATGCAATTGAACAGCCTCTTGTCCCACATGGCGAGTGGATCTGCCGATTTGCCACTTGGCACGGGAAATTGCCAGACTGCGTTCGTCGGCTGCGGCATTCAATTTCAAGGTGGCGTAGTAACTCATTGAGCGCCCCAACTCCAATGACATCTTCATGTCAGCCACGCGGTGCTGTAACGCTTGAAACGACGCAATGAGTACACCAAATTGTTTGCGGGTGTTCATGTACGCCACGGTCACCGACAAAGTTTTTTCCATCAAACCCACAGCCTCGGCACACAAGGCGGCCATTCCCACATCCACGCCCAACTGCAATGCGGCCTGTCCTTGCAATGTCAACAATTGCGCTGGTGCATGTTGAAACAACACTTCCCCCATGCGGCTGCCGTCTTGCGCGACATAGGTGCGAGCCGTGTCGGTGGCCTCGCCGCGCGGCACCACAAACAAAGCCATTTGCCCTTTCACCATGGCGGGCACGATGAACGCATGCGCATGGTCACTGGCAGGCACCAAACTTTTGTGACCACTGACATGCCAAGCGTCTTGTGTGTGTTCAGCGGTGGTGCGGCACGTGTCCCCAACATAACGCAAACCCCGCTCCACGTGAGCCAGCACCACCAGCGCTTCGCCTGACGCGATGCTGGGCAGCCAATGCTGTTTCAAATCTTCTGGCGCAAACGCTTGCATCATGGCGGAGCTGATCCACGCGTGGGTCAAAGGCTCGAGCAACATGCCGCGCCCCAACTCCTCCATCACCACCATGCCTTCCACTGGCCCCATGTCCATGCCACCGTAGGTGTCTTGCACGTACAAACCTGTCAGACCCAGCTCTGCCAATGCTTGGTACACGGCAGCAGAAAAACCGCCTTCGGCAACGATGCGCCTGTGCTCGTCAAAGGCATAGGCCTTGTCCACCCATTTGCGGACCGCGTCGCGCAACTGCGTTTGTTCGTCGGAAAAATCAAAGTCCATGGTGTTCCTTGTGTGTCTTGATAGGGTTGCTGGTATTCAACCCAAAACGGTTTTGGCAACGATATTGCGCTGAACTTCGTTGGAACCACCGTAAATCGTGGTCTTGCGCATGTTGAAATAGGTTGACGCCAAGGGCGCGCAATGCGCTGCGCCGACATGGTCGCCTTGCCACCCCGCGTCCATGGCTTCTTGGATGAACGGCAAACTGAAGGGGCCCGCCGCCAACATCATCAATTCGCTGTAGCGTTGCTGAATTTCCGATCCACGGATTTTGAGCAAGCCTGCAATGTCCAGCGATTGCTTGCCTGATTTTTCCGCGCTCAACACGCGCAACACCATCATCTCCAACGCAATCACATCGACTTCCAATTTGGCAATCTCGTCTCTGAAGCGCATGTCGTCATACACACCCTCGGCTTTGGCGATGCGTTTGAGTCGTTCCAATTCACGCTTGGCGCGGTTGACATCGGCAATGTTGGTACGTTCATGCGCCAACAAATATTTGGCGTAATCCCAGCCCTTGTTTTCTTGGCCAATCAGGTTGTCGGCAGGCACCACGACGTTGTCAAACCAGACTTCGTTGACTTCGCATTCGCCATCCAGCAACTTGATCGGACGCACACTGACCCCGGGCGACTTCATGTCGATCAACAAAAAAGAAATGCCGGTTTGCGGTTTGCCTTCGGTGCTTGTGCGCACCAAACAAAAAATCCATTCGCCAAATTGGCCCAGCGTGGTCCAGGTTTTTTGGCCGTTCACCACATAGGTGTTGCCAACGCGTTCAGCCCGGGTTTTGAGCGACGCCAAGTCTGAACCGGAACCGGGTTCGCTGTAGCCTTGGCTCCACCAAACCTCACCGCTGGCAATGCCAGGCAAAAACCGCTGCTGTTGTTCGGCATTGCCAAACGCCATGATGACCGGTGCGACCATCACCGGACCAAACGGTACCACCCGAGGAGCACCCGCCAGCGCGCATTCCTCTTCGAACAAATGTTTTTGCACCGCGTTCCAACCGGGGCCGCCAAATGCCTTGGGCCAGCCATAACCCAACCATCCTTTGCGACCCAACGTCTTGGCCCAAGACTGCATGTCTTCGCGGGTCAAACGCAAGGCGTGGTGAACTTTGTGGGCCAATTCGTCAGGCAAATGGGTCTTGACCCAATGGCGAACTTCTTCGCGAAACGCTTGCTCTTCAGGCGTGAATGCCAGATCCATGTGTTTTCTCCAAGGGCACCAAGGGCCAGTGACGGTCAAATAAGTTGTGTTTTAGCACGACCGTGCACATGGCTGGCATACACAGGTGACAGGATATTGTTTCGCCATAATCGGCCGCATGAACAACCTGGTGATTCTGATTTCCGGTGGCGGCTCCAACATGCTGGCCATTGCGCGTGCGGCCATCCGCGAGCGGTGGGATCAGACCCTGAATGCACGCATTGCCGCCGTCATCAGCAACCGCCCCCATGCAGCCGGTTTGCAAGCAGCCGCTGAGTTGGGGTTGACCACCGAGGTGGTAGACCACACCGCGTTTGCGGGGCATGCTGATCCGCGCATCGCATTTGACGATGTGTTGCGGCAAACGATTGATGCCCATGAGCCGAGCTTGGTGGTATTGGCGGGTTTCATGCGCATCTTGACACCGGGTTTTGTGGTGCATTTTGAAGGACGCATGTTGAACATTCATCCGTCGCTTCTGCCCGCGTTTCCCGGCTTGCACACGCACCAACGCGCCATAGATGCAGGCTGCCGTTTTGCAGGCGCCACCGTGCATTCAGTCACCACCGAACTCGACCATGGCCCGATCCTTGAACAGGCTGTGGTTCCTGTGTTGCCAAACGACACGGCGGACAGCTTGGCCGCGCGGGTGCTCACGCAGGAGCATGTGATTTATCCCAAAGCCATCAAGGCTTGTTTGCAGCGCTTGAACGATTGGGCTTAAGCCGCCAACCTCGAATTGCGCGGCAAATGCGCCATCAAAAATTCCATTTGATCGGCCAATATGCGGCGATTGCGCAAAATAAAGTCTTCCCACAACGACGGCGTATAAGGCGCATACAGCAAGGGCATGCGGGCTTGCTCGGGCGTGCGATTGGCTTTGCGGTGGTTACAGGTTTTGCAGGCCGTCACCACGTTCATCCAACTGTCTTGGCCATGTTGACCAAAAGGAATGATGTGTTCGCGGGTCAGGTCAGATTCGTGAAAATCGTCGCCGCAGTAAGCGCAGAGATTGCGGTCGCGGGCAAACAATTTGCTGTTGGTCAAGCCGGGTTTGAGGTCAAACGGATTGATGCGCGGCACACCCTTGGTCCCGATGATGCTGTTGATGACGATTTTGGACTGCAAACCCGTGATGGCGTTATAGCCACCTCGGTACACCGCGATTTCAACCCCGGCCTCCCAACGCACCTCGTCCGCCGCGTAATGCGTGACGGCTTGTTCGAGTGAAATCCAGGATTGCGGCAACCCTTGGGCAGACAACTTCAAGACCTTCAACATTCACCTCCAATGAGATAAGCGAGCACTGACGTCAATTCCTAGACAATATACCTTGTTTCTCCGACACGGCTTTGACAACCCCAAGCAACTCATGCGTATTTACCGAGGTATTGAGCACCCTGAACTGGCCCCAGCATGTGCGCTGACCATCGGCAATTTCGATGGCGTTCACCGTGGTCACCAAGCCATGCTGGCGCTGCTGCAAAACGAAGCGCGCCAGCGTGGTGTCGCCGCTTGTGTGTTGACCTTTGAGCCGCACCCGCGCGATTTTTTTGCCAAGTCCCGCCAACAGCCCGACATCGCCCCTGCTCGCATTGCCACTTTGCGCGACAAATTGGCGCAATTGCAAGCCTGTGGCATCACGCAATGTGTGGTGATGCCCTTCAACGCCACGCTGGCGGCTTTGACGCCTTCTGCGTTTGTGCAACACGTGTTGGTCGACGGTTTGGGTGCGCGTTATGTGTTGGTGGGTGACGATTTCCGCTATGGCGCACAGCGCGCGGGCGACTACACCGCGTTGTCTCACAGTGGTCAGCAACTGGGCTTTGAAGTCGCCCGCATGAACAGCTATGAAATTGCCGAGGCACAGTCGCCCGGCACTTTGCGCGTCTCCAGCTCTGCGGTTCGCCAAGCGCTGGCGCAAGGCGACATGCGCCAAGCGGCCTTGCTGTTGGGTCGGCCTTACGCGTTGTCAGGCCATGTGGTGCATGGGCGAAAGTTAGGCCGTGAACTGCAATGCCCGACCTTGAATTTGCGCTTCGGCCACACCAAACCCGCTGCCAGCGGTATTTTTGTGGCGATGGTGCACGGTCTGGACGACAAACCGTTGCCCGGTGTGGCCAATTTCGGGGTGCGTCCTTCGTTGGACGCCAACGACGTGAACCAAGGCCAAGTGCTGTTGGAAACCCATTGCCTGACTTGGCCGTCGCGACTCGGCGCGCAAGGGGGCTACGGTAAACTCGTCAAGGTGGAACTGCTGCATAAATTACACGACGAATTGAAGTACGACAGCTTGCAAGCCTTGAACCAAGGCATACAGCGCGACTGCGACGATGCACGCGCTTGGCTGGCTTCCCGAATTTGACAGGGCCTGCATGACGCACCTTGCCCCGCGTCGCCTCCCCAGCGTGCAAACCGCACCCGCAAACGCAGCGCCTGCACTTTCTTTGAATACCTCCCAACCAGATTGCCATGACCGATAAGCACACCACCGATTACCGCGCCACGTTGAATTTGCCGGACACGCCGTTTCCCATGCGTGGCGATTTACCCAAACGCGAACCCGCTTGGGCGAAAAGCTGGACCGAGCAAGGTTTGTACAAACAATTGCGCGTGGCACGCCACGGCCAGCCGCTGTTTGTGTTGCATGACGGCCCGCCCTATGCGAATGGCAAATTGCACATCGGGCATGCGTTGAACAAAGTGCTCAAAGACATGATTGTCAAAAGCCGCCAACTCGCCGGTTATGACGCGCAATACATTCCCGGTTGGGACTGCCATGGTTTGCCGATTGAAAACGCCATCGAAAAACTCCATGGCCGCAAACTCTCACGCGACGACATGCAGGCCAAAAGCCGCGCGTTTGCGACCGAGCAAATCGAACAGCAACGCGAAGACTTCAAACGCTTGGGTGTGCTGGGCGACTGGGAGCGGCCTTACCGCACCATGGACCATGTGAATGAGGCCGGAGAAATTCGCGCATTCAAACGCGTGATCGAACGCGGGTTTGTGTACCGTGGCTTGAAGCCGGTGTATTGGTGTTTCGATTGCGGCTCTTCATTGGCGGAATTTGAAATCGAATACGCCGACAAACAAAGCGACACTTTGGATGTGGCGTTTTCATGCGCGCAACCTGAGAAATTGGCCAAGGCATTTGGTCTGCCCAAGTTGGACAAAGAAGCGTTCGCCGTCATCTGGACCACCACCGCGTGGACCATCCCCGCCAACCAAGCGCTGAATCTCAACCCCGAGCTGAACTATGCATTGGTCGACACAGAGCGCGGCTATTTTTTGTGTGCCGAATCGCTGGTGGAGAAATGCTTAGAACGCTGGCAACTCAGTGGCAAAACGGTCGCCACTTGCAAAGGCCAGTCGCTGGATTTGATCGAGTTCCATCACCCGCTGTCTCATGTGGATGCCGCTTACCAACGCACCGCGCCGGTGTACCTGGCCGATTACGCCACCGACGCCGACGGCACGGGTATTGTTCACAGCGCCCCGGCTTATGGTGTCGATGACTTCAATTCGTGTGTGGCGCACGGTTTGGCATACGACGACATCCTCAACCCAGTGCAAGGCAACGGCGCGTATGCCGCCGACTTTGCGTTGTTTGGTGGTCAGCACATTTGGAAAGCCGTGCCGAACATTTTGGCGACCTTGAAAAACGCGAATCGGTTGATGGCGACCCACGGCATCACCCACAGTTACCCACATTGCTGGCGTCACAAAACGCCGGTCATTTACCGTGCTGCCGCGCAGTGGTTTGTGCGCATGGACGAAGGTGAGGGCGTCTTCAGCACCGACAAGGCCAGCAAAACCTTGCGTCAGTTGGCGTTAGAAGCGATTGAACAAACCCGCTTTTACCCGGAGAACGGCAAAACACGCTTGCGCGACATGATTGCCAACCGACCAGACTGGTGCATCTCGCGCCAACGCAGTTGGGGCGTGCCAGTGCCGTTCTTGTTGCACAAAGACAGCGGTGAATTGCATCCCGACACCTTGTCGATTTTGGACATTGCCGCAGACATGGTGGCGCAAGGCGGCGTGGAGGCTTGGAGCCGAGCCAGTGTTCATGACATCCATGCGCAATTGCTTCACATTGGCAAAGGGCAAGCCACATCGCCGCAGGACTACAGCAAGAGCACCGATATTTTGGAAGTGTGGTTTGACTCGGGATCCACGTTCGAGCATGTGCTGCGCGGCAGCCACAAAGAGGCCTACGACCGCGCACCTTTTCATGCGCAAGGTCCTGAAGCCGATTTGTACTTAGAAGGCCATGACCAACACCGGGGATGGTTTCACAGTTCGCTGCTGCTCGGTTGTGCCTTGTATGACCGTGCGCCCTACCGCGGCTTATTGACCCACGGTTTTGCCACCGACGGCCAAGGCCGCAAGATGAGCAAATCGCTGGGCAACACGGTCGTGCCGCAAGAAGTGACCGATAAACTGGGCGCTGAAATTGTGCGACTGTGGGTGGCTTCAACCGATTATTCGGGCGACCTCAACATCGACGACAAAATTTTGGCGCGCGTGGTTGACACTTACCGGCGTGTGCGCAATACCTTGAAATTTTTGCTGGCCAACACCAGCGACTTTGACATTCACACCCACGCCGTGCCATTGGCAGACATGCTGGAAGTTGACCGTTATGCGCTGAGCCGGGCCGCGCAATTGCAACACGACATCGTCGGCCAATACAACCCGCAGACCCGTGTGTTTGAAGGTGGTCATTTCGGCAAATACGAATTCCATCCGGTGGTCTCTAAGTTGCAGGTGTATTGTTCTGAAGACCTTGGCGCGTTTTATTTGGATGTGCTCAAAGACCGGCTCTACACCACCGCCGCCAACTCACACGCCAGACGCAGCGCCCAAACGGCGTTGTGGCAAATCACCCAAGCCATGTTGCGTTGGATGGCGCCGTTTCTGAGTTTCACCGCCGAAGAAGCTTGGGGCGTGCTGGGGCTGGGCAACACGATTTTCAAAGACACCTATGTGCAACTGCCTGCACCCGATGCAACCCTGCTGGACAAATGGTCGCGCATTCGCGACATACGCGAACTGGTGAACAAAGAGATCGAAGTGGTGCGAAGCCAAGGCTTGGTGGGTTCGCCGTTGCAAGCCGACATCAAACTGACTGTGAACGCGGCTGACATGGCCGTGTTGCAAAGCTTGGGGGCGGATGTGAAGTTTGTGTTCATCGTCTCCTCGCTGCAACTGATGGCAGGCAACGGGTTGTCGGTGGATGTGGCGCCGTCTGAGAACACCAAATGCGAGCGTTGCTGGCATTACAGCGCGGACGTGGGCAGCGTCGCCGCCCACCCCGGCTTGTGCGCACGTTGTGACAGCAATTTGCACGGCAGCGGCGAGCAACGCGCTTGTGCATGACCTCAACCATCGCTGGCACGCCACAGCCGTTGTGATTTTTTTCCTCTGACCACCACCTGACCATGGACAACCCTTCACCACGTTCTCTTGCTTCATGGCTGGGCATTGCATTGGCCATTGTGCTGTTGGACCAAATCACCAAATGGGTGATCATTGGCAGCTTTCAGTTAGGCGACAGCCAACCAGTGACCTGGTTTTTCAATCTGGTCCGCGTGCACAACAGCGGCGCAGCGTTTTCTTTTTTGTCCACCGCGTCTGGTTGGCAACGTTGGTTTTTCACCGGCATCGGCTTGGCAGCTTCGGTGTTCATGGTCTGGTTGATGCGCAGCCATCCCCAGGAAACCTTGTTTTGCTTTGCACTGTCATTGGTGCTGGGCGGTGCAGTAGGCAATGTGATTGACCGAATGTTGTGGGGCCATGTGGTTGATTTTTTAGATTTCCACTGGGCCTGGCTGTCGCCGGTGTTTTACCAAGGGCATTTCCCGGCGTTCAATGTGGCTGACAGCGCGATCAGCGTGGGCGTGGTTTGCATGATTGCAGACGAACTGATTCGGGCTCGGCGCAGCAAGAAGGCTTGACCCGCTCAGCGCGCTGTCACCCTGTACACACTGAAACGCTCCAAAGGCGCGCGTCCAGCGGCCAGCGCAATTTGCCTGGGCAAGGTGCCTGTTTTGTGGTCGACCCATTGGGCTTCGATCAACGGCTTGGCCCGCGCATCCAAGTCTTGAAAATCTTTCATATCACTGGTTTTGGCGATCAAGTAATAGTCGCCCGTGGCCGGCAATTCATTGACAGCGTTCACCCGCACCACAGGTGCCGTCTGGCGGTACAAACCCAATTCATAAGTCACCGGGGGGTCAAGCCGGTACACCATCACGGGCAAGGTCGGTTCTGCCGCCAACCAAGGTTTGACGTTGTAAGGAATGCTGAATCGCGTGTGCGCCACCACGGTCATGGCTTCTAACACGGCATACAGCGCCAACACACCCGCCACCGGATGCACCAATACCATCAGCCCATGCTGCTGATGCCTTTGCCACACCGCATAGACCAACCAGCACAGGGCTGCCGCCGCCAAGAGCATGGTGATTTGCGTGTGGCCAATTTGCCCAGCCACCCACACCGCCAATGCAAATGTCAACACGCCCATCAGCACTTGCGTCCACCGCGCCGCCCGTTGCGTTTCATGTTGACTGACAGACACCAACCAAGGTGCACACAGCAGCGCCGCGAACGGGTAGACGATGACGGTGTAATAGTCCAACTGAAAACTGGTGAGGCTGAACATCACAAAACTGACTGCAAAACTGCCACCCAAAAACACCAATCGCTCACGCTCGGGTTGACGAAGTTCATTCCAGCGCCGCCCACTTTGCCAGCCAGCCATCACAAACGCGGCCACCCAAGGCAAAAAAGCCCACAAGAAAACAGCGACGAAAAACAGTTTGTTACCGGCTTGGTTGGTGATCGGGCCGGTGTTGAAAAACCGGCCAAACTGGCTGTCCCAGAGAAAAAACCGAATGCCCGACACACCGGTTTGGTTGAAGATGGTTTTCTCGGGGTGGGCGTCAAACTGTTGGTACAAAGCCCACAACTCAGGCAATACGCACAACGCGGTCAACACCAAAGCCGCCAGCCATTTCAAGCGGAACCATTCGCGCCAGCGTCCTTGGTAGGCCCACATGCACACGAGCCCACTGGTGATGGTGATCAAAGTGAACACGCCTTTGGTCATCACTGCCATGCCGCCGAACAACGCGCCGAGCAACAGGTGTTTCAAATGGCCGTTTGCGTCATAACGCAACCAGTGGTAAGCAGCAGCCATGATGCTGCCCGTCAAAAAAGCCTCCGCCTTCAAAGCAGTGGTGGTGTACATCAAATGGTATGCAGACACATAAACCAATAACGCAACCCACGCGGTGTCCCTGCCATGAAACAAACGCGCCATGCGGTAGGTGTAATAGCCGCCGAGCAGATGAAACAAAAAGCCCGGCAGCATGTAGGCAAACACGCTCACCCCCAGTAACTTGAAGGACAACGCGCCCACCCAAAACGGGAAATGCGGTTTGTCCAACCAGTCGCGCCCATCGAGCATCAGGTCGGTCCAATGACCAGTCAACACCATGTGCTGTGACAACGCGGCGTACAACACCGAGTCGCCTTCATTCAATATGGGCGTGAACAAAGGCAAAGCATTGACCAGCAAGGCCAAGCCAATCCATGCCATGACATGGGGCCGCAAGCGACCCAATTCACCCATGCTCAAAGCGTCAACAAGGTGCTGCCGGTGGTCTTGCGTGCTTCAAGGTCGCGGTGCGCTTGCGCGGCTTCGGCCAAGGGGTAACGCTGCTCGATGTGGATTTTCACTTTGCCACTGCCCACCACGTCAAACAAATCTTCGGCCATTTGTTGGTTGGTCTCGCGCGACGCAATGTGCGTGAACAAGGTTTGGCGAGTCACGTAAATCGAACCTTTGGCACCGAGTATGCCGGGGGCAAATGGGTCAACCGGACCTGACGCGTTGCCAAAACTGGCCATCAAACCAAATGGCGACAAACAATTGAGTGATTTGTCCCACGTGTCTTTGCCCACCGAGTCATACACCACCTTCACGCCTTTACCGTTGGTGATGTCCTTGACACGGGCTTCGAAATCTTCGGTGTTGTAGTTGATGACATGGGCAGCGCCATTGGCTTTGGCCAACGCGCATTTTTCGTCGCTTCCTGCCGTGCCAATGAGTTGCAAACCCAAAGCTTTGGCCCATTGACATGCGATCAAACCGACACCGCCAGCTGCAGCGTGGAACACGCTCAAATCGCCCGCATCCAAACCGGCTTGCGGCAACGTGCGCTTGAGCAAATACTGCACCGTCATGCCTTTGAGCATCATGCCCGCGGCAGTGTCAAACGGGATGTTGTCGGGCAGTTTGCACACGTTCTTGGCGGGCATCACGCGCGCCTCGCCATAACTTCCAGGGGGCGCGCTGGCATAAGCGGCACGGTC